>OQVL01001325.1_pt1 | contig 14715 bp, 15 predicted proteins | sample 1691501 | NCBI WGS metagenome assembly OQVL01 (sample SAMN03418253, study PRJEB22391) | human gut metagenome | biome: human-gut; feature: organic feature; material: feces | host: Homo sapiens | place: Tanzania | collected 2013-01
CAAATGGTAGTTTAAGACGCATACTTCTTTCTATATTTTTAAAGTTTACAAATATTCCTTGTGCTGTTTCTGGTCTTAAATATATTGTACTTTTAGCATCTTCTGTAACACCTTGGAAAGTCTTAAACATTAAATTAAACTCTCTTATATCTGTAAAATCACATTTACCACAGTTTGGACATACTATATTATTTTCTCTAATACATTTAATCATGTCTTCATGGCTCATACCATCAGCACCACTAATACCAGCATCTTCAAGTAATTTATCTGCTCTATGTCTAGTTTTACAATGCTTACAGTCTATTAATGGATCACTAAATGTTTTTAAGTGTCCACTTGCCTCCCAAACACGAGGATTCATAAGTATAGCACTATCAAGTTCTACATTATTAACATCTTCTTGAATAAATCTTTTTCCCAGAAAGATGGCAGAAAAAAAGACATGCTCGGCATTCCTTTGACGCAAATAAGAAAAGACTTCAACTTGAAGTCCACATATTTTGACGTACAGGAGTGGGGAAGCGAGGTAAAGCTGAGCGGAAAAGGCTACGGACACGGAGTGGGAATGAGTCAGGAGGGAGCGATAAACATGTGCGAACAAGGCTATGAATATTGGCAGGTTATAGAACACTATTTCAAAGGAGCAAAGGTGGTAAAAAAGGAAAACACCTCACAAGTCGAGTAATTCAGCCTTTCGATATGCGAAAAAAGACTACCTTTGCCACTCAAATAAAAATATACATGATATGAGATTAAAGAGTTTACTGTTTGCATGCACCTTGTGCATAGGAGCCGTTACCATGATGGCACAAGAAAAAATAGAATGGCTGACCATAGAGCAAGCCCAAGAGCAATCCAAAAAAGACGGAGATAATGCGAAAAAATATTTCGTAGATTGCTACACGGATTGGTGCGGTTGGTGCAAACGAATGGACAGGGATACTTTCTCGGATACCTTGATTGCCAAGATACTCAACTACTATTACTACCCTGTTAAGTTCAATGCCGAAGGCAGGGAGAAGGTTAATCTCAACGGAAAGGTTTATGAAAATACCAATAAGACGGTTGGTAGGGGAGGAGTACACTCTCTGGCTTACTATCTTCTGAATAACAGATTGTCTTATCCTTCGTTCTCGATTATGGACAAAGATTGCAAGGTTCTTATCGCTTTTCCGGGTTATCATGAAGCAAAAGAGTTCGAGTTGTTTCTCGTTTTCATGGGCGAGTTCTACGATAAAATGAACTTTGAGACCTTTTCCAAGGATTACGAAAGCAAGTACAGACAAGATATTCTCAGAAAAATAAACGCAAAAAAGAAATAACCTCATGACAAGGCAGGAAGAGATACGCAACCTGATGAAAGACAATATCGTCCTTGCGGTTGGTTGTACGGAGCCGGTAGCTGTGGCTTTGGCAGTTGCGAAAGCAAAGGAACTTTTGGGTGAAGAGGTTGAGAAGGTCGAGTTGTCCCTTTCCAAAAACATCATAAAAAACGCAATGGGTGTGGGAATCCCCGGTACAAAGAATGATGCCGATGGTAGGGTTGTCGTCTGGTCCTTTCTTCATCTTGTCATACATCTGCAAGTACATGTCCATTTGACCGACATCCGATGTGAACGGGTATGTATAAGTCTTTGTGTGCGGTCCCTCGTTGAAATACTCCTCATACCGCATGACCTCGTTTTCGTTCTTTTTCAGAATGAACGCAAGAGTTCCTGCGGCTGAAATCACGAATTTCACGGTCGAGCAGAATGCCGCGTATGTCGCTTGAATCGCATTGTAAGTAATTCGGAACAGCCGCTGTGATTTCTCCGTAACCGAAATATCCGCACTGTTTGTCGCGGTTTTCAGCTCCGCTGTGGATTCTCCTACATCTTTGCGTATCTCGTTCGTTTTCTGCTCCATCTGATAGAGATTGTCCGAAATGCTCGGACGATAATCTCCAACCTCGATGGAAATCTCACGGCGGTTGTACGGATTGAAACTCATGGCGATTATGCGGGTGTTCACATTGAGATTGAATGGGTGGAACACTATCTGCACGTTATCGCCGACCGAGAAATTTACGTTCTTGTACAGCGTAAGCCCGTAGTTTGTAGTTCCCGAACGGCTGTCGGTTTCCATCGTGAGGTCGGACACATTTTTTCCGTCCATAATCCCGATATAATCCTGCGAACCTCTGTGGGAACGGATATTTATTTCCGCTCCGTTGTACTCGATTTCGCCGCCGCAGAGCGCAATTAGCTGCATTAAAGCGGCTCGGAGAGTACATTCGCGGTTGATTTTCAGCATTATCGGAACGGTGGGGTCGCAAATTCCGGCAGTCAGCGAAGTGCCTTGCAGCAAGGAAATAAGGCACTCACCCGGAGCGCCCTCGAAGTCAAATTCAGTCAGCTTGTATTCATCGTTGTTCAGTTCGTAGGACTTGTGCTCGCACTCAACGGTGCAAATCGCAATGCCGTTTGAAAGGGATTTCGACACCTTCACAACATTGAAAAGGTAGTTCAGCGTGTCGCTTTTCAGCCGTACCTCCAGTCCTGTGAATATCTCCGAAGCCATCGAGGAAATCACAGAAAATTGAAATGTGCATTCTCCGTTCAGGCTGTCGGTAAGCGATGCGGAAATCACCCGTGTAAACACACCACGCACATTTCCGTTTTCGGTCACGATTATCTCAACCATCACACCGCCCCCGCATTCCTTACCGTCACCTTGTTCTGATTCCACTGTATTCTGGATATTACCTTTGTGAGAGGTACACCGTCAATACTAAGCGGAATTGTTACATCAAATGCCTGCGTCTGTACTCCGTTGAAGTCTGAAACCGTGCCGTTCATGTCGATGTCAAAATCTGTCTGGATAAGGATTGCATACCTTTTTAATCTCTTCTAATTTTTCTCTTCTAACTATTTCTTGTTCTGTTAATTCTCTCAAGTTAACTTCCTCCCTTGCTCTTGATATTATATCATACTTTTTATCTTTTTTATATTTTATTTAGTTGTCGTACACTTATATCCTTCTTTTTCTAAATTAGTTTTTAATGTTTTATAAGTCATATCACGGCTTATCTTAAAGTAACTAAGTGGCATAGCTTCCTGATTTATCTTTTCTATTTCATCATAATTAAATAGAGTAAAATCTAAATATCCATTTACTTTTACATAATTATCGCTAGTTTCATAGGTATAAGTAAAGCCTGGCATACCATTAGAATTTATAATCGCTCTTAACTTATCATCACTTACGTACTTAATTTGTTCTTGATATTCGCTATTTAAAGCAGTATATGTATAAGTACTTTCTACGTAATTTATCTTGTTTTTCTTATAAGTTATCTTGTATTCATCAGTATATTTATAACCTGTATCTTCAGCCGTTGATGTACATAATTCTTTTTTTTCTATTCTCACACGCTTGCGCTTCAGTGGCGCGGCCTGCTCGGCGGCACGCTGCGGGTGCGCACGGCGGTGCGCGGCGGCGGGGAGCCGGGGTGGGAGGAGAAGGTCAACCAGATCAGGCGTTATTCCGGGGAAAAATATGAGACCTTACAGCGGGCAGAAGCGGGAATGATCTGCGGCATCATAGGACCTGCTGCAACGAAGCCGGGGGACGGGCTTGGCTGTGAGGAGACAGCACTGTTGCCATTTTTAACACCGGTGCGATGAAGGTAAGCCAGGAGTTTGATGCTTCTGATGATGCCAAGGTCAGCGATCTGTTCCGTTTCGGTATGCTGATGCAGTTGCCATACGATATGGACAAGAGCCAGTATTACGGCCGCGGTCCTATCGAGAACTATTCAGACCGTGAGGACTGCATGCGTATCGGAATCTACAGCGATGATGCCGACAACCAGTACTTCCCATACATCCGTCCACAGGAGAGTGGAACCAAGGGTGATATGCGCTGGTGGAACCAGACCGATGCTTCCGGTTTCGGATTCAAGGTGAAGAGCTGCAAGCCATTCTATGCTTCCGCCATCCACTTCGATACCGAGGAACTGGATGATGGTGATGACAAGGATCAGCGCCACAGTTTCAACCTGAAGAAGTCAAGATTCACCAATCTCTTCCTCGATGCAGAACATTCTGGTGTGGCTGGTGAGAACTCTTGGGGGGCATGGCCATTGGAGAAATATCGCCTCCATTATGGCGATAAGAACTTCACTTTCGTGCTCATTCCATTAGATAAATAGTAGAAAAGCAGGGATTTATACGAAAATCCAATATATTTAAACAGAAAATCCACCTCATTCGGGGTGGATTTTTTTATCTTTGCACCACCTATCACGGAAAAGTGTAGGTACAGCCTAAAAATAAAACAATAACGAACAATATGAGAAAAGCAAAATTTTTCGCAGCAGCATTGCTGGCGATGTCTTCACTCGGAGCTTTCGCACAGCATCAGTTTACTGTTCAGGCAAACAAGCCTGGAGCAGAAATCCAGCCTACCATGTACGGTATCTTCTTCGAGGATATCAACTTCGGTGCCGATGGTGGTCTTTATGCAGAGATGGTAGAGAACCGTTCCTTCGAATTCCCACAGCGCCTGATGGGATGGAATACATTCGGAAATGTAACCCTCAGCGACGTAAAACCTGCCTTCGACCGCAACCCTCATTATGTAACACTTGAGAGCGCAGGCGCACGTGAGAAACAGACTGGTCTTGAGAACCGTGGCTTCTTCGGCATGGGCTTGAAGAAGGATATGAAGTACGATTTCACCGTATATGGCCGTCTTCATCTCATCGATGGCAAGCAGGGCAAGATTCGCGTAGAACTCGTCAATTCAAAGAATGATGTGATTGCCAAGCAGGTCATCAACATCACCAATAATAAATGGCAGAAGCTTACTGCTACCCTTACTTCTCCTCAGACCGATGCCAAGGGTTTGATGCGAGTATATCTGGAGAAGGGTTCTGAGAGCGTAGATCTCGACCATATATCTCTCTTCCCTGAGGACAACTGGAATGGTCTCCGTGCCGACCTCGTACAGGATTTGGCTGACTTGAAGCCAGGCATCTTCCGTTTCCCTGGCGGATGTATCGTAGAGGGAACCGACCTCGATACCCGTTACGAGTGGAAGAACTCTGTGGGTGCTCCTGAGAACCGTCCTTTGAACGAGAACCGCTGGAGAGATACCTTCCCACATCGCCTTTTCCCTAACTACTATCAGTCATTGGGCTTGGGCTTCTATGAGTATTTCCTCCTTTCAGAGAAGATTGGTGCTGAGCCATTGCCTATTCTCTCTGTAGGTCTGGCTTGCCAGTATCAGAACGATGATAAGGATCCTAATGCACATGTAGCAGTCAAGGATCTCCAGAGTTATATCGACGATGCACTCGACCTCATCGAGTTTGCCAATGGTCCTGTTACCTCTAAGTGGGGTAAGCTCCGTGCCGATATGGGTCATCCTGCACCATTCAATCTGAAGCAGATCGGTATCGGTAACGAGCAGTGGGGTCCTATGTATCCTGAGCGCCTGCAGAAGTTCATGGAGCAGATTCATGCCAAGTATCCTAAGATTAAGATCTGCGGTTCATCAGGTCCTTCTGCCGACGGCAAGGATTTCGACTACGGTTGGGAGCAGATGCGCAAGTTGGGCGTAGACATGGTGGATGAGCACTACTACAAGAGTCCGGAATGGTTCCGCAGCAATGCCAGCCGTTACGATAATTACGACCGCAAGGGTCCTAAGGTCTTCGCCGGCGAGTATGCAGCTCATGCCGAGAACGATCCAAACTCTTGGGAGGCAGCCCTTTCAGAGGCAGCTTTCATGACCGGTTTGGAGCGCAATGCCGATGTGGTTTATCAGGCTACCTATGCACCTCTCTTCGCTCATGTAGAGGGATGGCAGTGGCGTCCGGACCTCATCTGGTTCGATAATCTCAGTTCTGTCCGTTCAGCCAACTACTATGTTCAGCAGCTCTATGGCGAGAACAAGGGTACCAACGTGTTGAAGCTTACCGAGAACGGCAAGGCTGTAGCAGGCGAGAATGGCCTCTATGCCACAGCTTGTTTCGACAAGGCAACCAAGAGTTACATCGTGAAGATTGCCAACACCTCTAAGGAGGAGAAGGAAATTAATGTAACTTTCAATGGTTTGAAGAAGTTGAATCCAGGTAAGGTTACTGTTCTTCATGCTGATGATATCCAGGCAGAGAACAAGATTGACAACAAGAACGTAGTAGTTCCTGTTACATCAGATGCACAGGTTCAGGGCAATGTATTGAACGTGAAGATGAAGCCAAACAGCTTTGTTGTATACCGTTTCTAATTGCCGGCCTCCAATCTTCAATAGATCCTTAAGGTACAAATAGATAAGTGGATAATGTGAATCCCTTGCAGCTCTAGCGGTTGCAAGGGATTTTTTTGATGTCAAATAAACCTGAAAAACCAACGTTTAGGCTTTTGCTGGCAACAAAAACGTTAGGCAGGATGATGAAGACGGCTAAGGTTCAGTCAGTTGTGCTTTTAAAGAAAAAAAATATCCAAAAATTTGCTCATTTACGGTAATTTTTCTATTTTTGCAATGTGTTTGTCAGGAAATGATGAATTTAACGAAAAAATAAGATAGATTTTTAAGAATTTAAAACAATATACGTATGATTAGAGAAAAGTATTCTGTCATCATCATGATGATTGCTCTTTCTATGGGACAGGTAGCCCTGGCTCAGAAGGTAGAGCACGTGAAGAGGTTTGAACCTGTAAGCAAGTTGCAGAACCAGAAGGGGGAGACCCCTGACGGAGTGGAGAATCAGACAACTGTGCAAGTGGACAGTATCCCAGAAACGCCTCCTGTACCGCAAGACCGGCTCGATACCATCTATTACAATAAGAATTGGAAAGTAACGCCAAACAAGGCTTTCGCCACTTATTATCGCCTGGCACTCTATCCTGCTGATACTACGGCACCTAAGGAGTTCAGAACTTATTATATGAGCGGTGAACTGCAAGGTGAAGGCAGTTTTGCTGTCATCGACAATAAGGATGATGCCAAAAGTGAGTTTATTGGTGCGGTTACTACCTATTTCAAGAATGGAAAAGTAGAGACCCAGAAGAGCTATCAGTCTGGTTTGCTCACGGGCGAATATACCTCTTATTTTAATAATGGTAATATTAAGGAGCATTTCTTTATGAATGAAGGCAAGAAAACAGGTGTTGGTGCCTCTTTCTCAGAGAACGGTAGAGTCTGCACCCTTACTCCTTACAAGAATGATGTTCCAGAAGGATTCTATGTTGTTGTAGATGCAGATGGAAATTATTCTAAATATTCTCTCTCCGACCGTCAGCCTATTCTGGAAGTTCCTTCCCAGGATGAAATTGTGACTGAGTATAAGAATGGTGTGGCTTGGCCTTATTACAATAAGAACGGACTTATTGTGGGTGTCAGCAATTCGGTGGTAGATGAGAATATCGGTGATTATCGTGAGATTGGCTTGTTCATTGTCAACAAGAGTATGATTAATGTGGATATCGACCCTGCCCAGATTGAAATCTATGACATGAAGGGTGGCAAGCGCAAGAATTTCGAACTGGTGAGTGCTGATGAGTATGATGAGAAAATCAAGAAATTCAAGAAGAAGGTTGCGAAACGTTCGGTCAAGGACAAGGCTGTTGTGGAGATAGAGCGTGAAAATAATGTGAATGCCAACTTGGGTGCACAGGTGTTTGATGCAGGAACATCTAATACACTGAAGGATTTCCAGACCCGCATTTGCAGAATGCAGCAGCTGGAATCAGGCAATCGTATGAAGTATTCTGATAAGATGCCGGAGGATTTGGGCTATCTCGAGCGTACCACTATCCATCCGGGTGAAGTGGTTTCGGGCTATCTTTATACTTCAGACCGCAAGACTTCCGATCTCTTTGTCAAGGTAAAGATCAAGGGTATCGATTATGTCTTTGAATGGAAAACAAGTAAGAAGAAATAGACTTTTGTCCTCGCAGAAGCATGGAACGGAGAACTTTTTGTATGCAAAAAATAAGAAAAGTTTGAATTATGCATAAAAAAACGACCGAAATGGTAGCAGTTAGCCAATTATTTCGTAACTTTGCACCCGATAATTCAATAGGCAATTATGTTAGATAAGAATGCAAAAATTTATGTAGCAGGTCATCATGGTTTGGTTGGCTCTGCTATTTGGGCAAATCTTAAAGCTCGCGGGTATAACAATTTGATTGGCAGAAGTCATCGTGAATTAGACCTTACTAATGAAGTAGCAGTAAAAGATTTTTTTGATAAAGAACAACCGGATGCCGTAGTCTTGGCTGCTGCATTTGTTGGAGGTATTATGGCTAATTCGCTATATCGTGCCGATTTCTTGATGCAGAATATGAAGATGCAATGTAATGTTATTTCCAATGCCTATTCGCATGGCGTTAAGAAATTGCTCTTCTTGGGTTCTACATGTATATATCCTAAGAATGCTCCTCAGCCAATGAAGGAGGATGCGCTTCTTACTTCCGAACTCGAATATACCAATGAGGAATATGCTATTGCCAAGATTGCAGGATTGAAGATGTGTGAATCTTACAATCTGCAGTATGGTACAAACTATATCGCCGTTATGCCAACCAACTTGTATGGTCCTAACGACAATTTCCATCTTGAGAACTCGCATGTGATGCCAGCCATGATGCGTAAGATATATCTCGCTAAGTTGCTCCACGACGACAACTGGCAGGCTATTCGTGTGGATATGGACAAGCGCCCAATTAACCCTACCGACAAGCTACGTGCTATTATCGGTGAAGGTAATGTGGATGGCAACAACGACAAGGAGCGCATATTGAAGGCGTTGGCTTATTATGGTATTGAGAATAATAAGGTTACGCTGTGGGGTACAGGTAGCCCATTGCGCGAATTCCTTTGGAGTGAAGATATGGCTGATGCCAGCGTTCACGTGTTGTTGAATGTAGACTTCAGCGATGTTATCGGTATTGAGAAATATTCTTCTGTATTCTATGGTGCAAAGACCGATGGCGCAGTTGATAGAAACAATTCTGAGGGTCGTGGCGGTGCTATACCATCGTTGGGTGAAATCAGAAATTGTCATATCAATGTTGGTACAGGTAAGGAACTTACTATTAAGGCTTTGGCACAACTCGTTGTTGAGGCTGTAGGTTTCGAGGGCGAAGTGGTTTGGGATGCTACCAAACCTGATGGCACACCACGTAAGCTTATTGATGTAAGCAAGCTACATTCTTTGGGTTGGACACACAAGGTTGAGATAGAAGACGGTGTGAAGAAACTCTTTGAGTGGTACCAAGATAGTTTGAAGGCATAAGCCACGATACTTGACTTGGGATAATTTAACATCTTGAAAATAGCAGTTTCCTACTGAAAGTAGGGGCTGTTATCTTAAAAATGTGTAACTTTGCACATAGTAAACCAATAGGTGAGGAGTTGCTCCCTCATTTTAAACAATAATTGTATACAATTTTTTTTATGGCTGAAACAAAAAAGATTAAGACTGCGTTGGTGTCAGTCTTCCACAAGGATGGTCTTGATGAGCTCCTTGCTAAGTTGAACGCTGAAGGCGTAAAGTTCCTTTCTACAGGCGGTACACAGAAGTTTATCGAATCATTGGGCTATGAATGTCAGGCTGTTGAGAGCCTCACAACATACCCTTCAATCTTGGGTGGCCGCGTAAAAACTCTTCACCCAAAGATATTCGGAGGTATCTTGGCTCGTCGCGACAACGAAGGCGATGTTGCTCAGATGGCTCAGTATGAGATTCCTGGTATCGACCTCGTAATCGTAGACCTCTACCCATTCGAGCAGACAGTAGCAAGTGGTGCTTCTGAGGCTGACATCATCGAGAAGATTGATATCGGTGGTATCTCGCTCATCCGTGCTGGAGCAAAGAACTTCAAGGATGTTGTCATCGTGCCAAGCAAGGCAGAGTATAGCGTATTGCTCGACATCCTTAACAAGAAGGGTGCAGAAACCGATATCGAAGACCGTAAGATGTTTGCGGCTCGTGCATTCGGCGTAAGCAGTCACTATGATACCGCTATTCACGAGTGGTTCGTGAAGTAAGATTGAAGAATTGAGAATCGATTAGGTCGGTATGGCATAATCGATTCTCGAATTCTTGACAATACTTCGTTTCATTATTACAACAATAAAAAACAGTTTCAATTTCAATGGGATTTTTCTCTTTTATTCAAGAAATAGCAATGGACCTTGGTACTGCTAACACCATCATCATTAGCGATGATAAGATAGTAGTAGACGAGCCTTCCGTTGTAGCACTTGACCGTCGTACCGACAAGATGATTGCTGTTGGTCAGAAGGCAAAGATGATGTACGAGAAGACACACGACAACATTCGTACAATCCGTCCTTTGCGTGATGGTGTTATTGCCGACTTTACTGCCTGCGAGCAGATGATGCGCGGCTTGATTAAGATGGTTCACACTGGTAGTCGCCTGTTCTCGCCATCTTTGCGTATGGTTATTGGTGTTCCTTCCGGTTCTACCGAAGTTGAGCTTCGTGCCGTTCGCGACTCTGCAGAGCATGCTGATGGTCGTGATGTATATCTGATTTTCGAACCTATGGCAGCAGCTATCGGTATTGGTATCGACGTAGAAGCACCAGAGGGCAACATGATTGTTGATATCGGTGGTGGTAGCACCGAGATTGCCGTTATCTCTTTGGGTGGTATCGTTAGCAACAACTCTATTCGTGTTGCAGGCGACGACCTCACAGCAGATATTCAGGAATATATGAGCCGTCAGCACAATGTAAAGGTCAGCGAGCGTATGGCAGAGCGTATCAAGATTCACGTAGGTTCTGCACTTACCGATCTTGGCGATGAGGCTCCTGAGGATTACATCGTACATGGTCCTAACCGTATCACAGCCCTTCCTATGGAGGTTCCTGTATGCTATCAGGAAATTGCACATTGCCTTGACAAGACTGTTGCAAAGATTGAGAATGCTGTGCTCTCAGCTCTTGAGAACACACCACCTGAGCTCTATGCCGATATCGTGAAGAATGGTATCTACCTTAGTGGTGGTGGTGCTTTGCTTCGTGGTCTCGACAAGCGTTTGCAGGATAAGATCAATATTCCTTTCCATATTGCCGAAGACCCATTGCACAGTGTGGCTAAGGGTGCCGGCATCGCGCTGAAGAATGTAGACCGCTTCTCGTTCCTGATGAGATAATTGAAAATCTGAATTTCAGAGAAACTATAGCGTATGCACAACCTTACAGAGTTTCTGGCGAAACACAACCACTGGTTTGTGTTCCTGGTGCTTGAGGTAGTGAGCATGGTACTGCTCTTCAGATACAACAGTTATCAGGGCAGTGTGTGGTTCTCGTCGGCCAACGCCGTTACGGGCAAGGTGTATGAGTGGGATTCGGCTGTGGAGAGTTACTTCGCGCTGTCAGGCGTCAACAGTCAGCTCACTCAGCGCAATGCTTTCCTGGAACAGCAGGTAAGAATGCTGGACGACAGTATCGCCCGCCTTACCCGCAGTCAGGAAGCTGCAGTGACACGCTTGTCAAGCATGGTCCCCTTCCAGGGATGCAGGCTTATTCCGGCAAAGGTCGTCGCCAATATGGTGAACAGATACGACAACCTTATCACTATAGATAAGGGTTCTGCCGATGGAGTGAAGCGCGATATGGGCGTGGTTTGTGGCATGGGCGTGGTAGGCATTGTCTACTTGGTGTCTGAACATTACAGCATCGTCATCCCAGCTCTCAACAGCCATTCCAATATCAGCTGTACCATACAGCGCCGTGGCTATTTCGGCTATCTGCGCTGGCGAGGTGGCTCCTCACAGCTGGCTTATCTCGAGGACGTTCCAAGACATGCTCACTTCAAGTTGGGCGACAATGTGGTGACGAGTGGATATTCATCGGTCTTCCCTCCAGGTGTCATGGTGGGAAAGGTTCTGCATGTGTTCAATTCGGCAGACGGACTGTCATATCGTGTACAGGTTAAGTTGTCTACCGATTTTGCTCGCTTGCGCGATGTGTGCCTTGTTGATGATTCTGCCTTGCTGGAACGTATCGACCTGATGCGGGCAGCACAGGATTCCATCAAGCCACAATAATGCACTCTGCCGTTTCGCAGAAACAAAACAGATTTTAAAGACAACACTTTTTCAATTCTTTTTGAAAAATGAGTATAGATATAGTAAAGCGATGGGGAGTATTCTTTGTTCTCCTGCTGGTGCAAGGACTGGTGTGTAACCATATACATCTTTTCCATTGCGCCACACCGCTTCTGTACATCATGTTCGTGCTCCACTTTCGTCGTAACACGCCTCGTTGGCAAATGTTATTGTGGAGTTTTGCCCTGGGATTGGGAGTCGACATCTTCGCTAACACTCCGGGTGTGGCTGCTGGCTCTATGACGGCAATAGCTCTCTTGCAGCCTTATCTGCTCGAGCTGTTCCTGCCCCGTGACAGTTCTGACGACTTGCTTCCTGGCGTGCGCACGCTTGGAAGTTCTTACTTTTGGTATTCGCTCATCATCGTGGTGATTTATTGCCTGCTCTTCTTTACACTCGAGACTTTCAATTTCTTCAACTGGTTGCAGTGGATAGAATGTATCGTGGGAAGTGCTGCTCTCACCTATGTGTTGCTGATGGCCATAGAGAATGTGCGCAAGTAGTTTTTCCCTTTCGCCTTCTCTCTACGAAATAGACGGAGAACGAATCATACTCTATGCATGCATAGAATGATACATATATATAATAAGGTATATATAATAATAAGGTGTAAGGGTAAAATATATAAAAAATAGGGCATATTATATAAATAGTTATTATGATCGATTATAATCTCGAAAAACGTAAGTTTGTGATAGGTGGAGTGGCCATAGGAATTGTGACCATTTACATCATTCGTCTCTTTACGTTGCAGATTATGAGCGACGACTATAAGAAGAATGCCGACAGTAATGCCTTCCTCAAGCAGGTGGAATATCCGTCACGTGGAGCCATCTACGACAGAAACGGCAAACTGATGGTGTACAATCAGCCGTCTTATGATATCATGGTGGTGATGAACGAGGAGAGTGGAAGACTCGACACGATGGACTTCTGCAACTCGCTTGGCATTACAAAAGAGTTCTTCATCAAGCGAATGAACGATATCAAGGACCGTTCCAAAAATCCCGGTTATTCGCGTTACACCCAGCAGCTCTTCATGGGACAGTTGTCCGATAAGGACTTCAGTGTGTTCCAGGAAAAGATGTTCCGTTTCCCAGGTTTCTATGTGCAGAAGCGAAGCATACGTGAATACACCGGTCCCTATGCTGCCCATGTGCTCGGAGATGTGGGAGAAGTTTCGGAGAGCGATATAGAAGATGACAGCTACTATCAGCCAGGCGACTATATCGGTAAACTCGGTGTGGAGAAATACTATGAGAAAGAGCTCAGGGGAGAGAAGGGTATCAAAATCAAACTTCGTGATGCGCACGGACGAATACAGGGAAGTTACCAGCGTGGCAAGTTCGATCAGCGTCCTGTGGCAGGCAAAGACCTTACTCTGGGCATCGACCTGAACCTGCAGGCTCTTGGAGAGCGACTCCTTCAAGGAAAGATAGGCAGTATTGTAGCCATCGACCCCAAGACGGGCGAAGTGCTTGCCATGGTGTCGTCGCCCTCTTATGATCCACGTAGGTTGGTAGGAAAGATGCGCGGAAAGATGCACCGTTACCTTTCGCACGACCCCTGGAAACCGTTGCTCAACAGAAGTATCATGGGTCAGTATCCACCGGGTTCAACCTTCAAGACTACTCAGGCGCTCACATACCTCACCGAAGGAATCATCACGCCGGGTACAGCTTTCCCCTGTCATCATGGATTCTCTTATCGCGGACTGCATGTAGGCTGTCACGGACATCCTTCTCCTATAGCTCTCATCGATGCCATCAGTACCTCCTGCTAATAACAGTGATCCATTTCCCGGCAGATACAACGGCAGGTCCTTTCGTCCTGTCTGCCGGTTATTGCCGCTTGTGACATAACAGTTCTTTGGAGATTCCTTCAATAGTAACTCTATTGCTTTCTCCGGCTTTCCTAATCTTACCGCCGTCATCGCCATCATGGCAAAATCCCATCCCCACAGGGTAGGATATTTCCAGCATTCCTCCACCAACTGCAATGTGTTGTCCATAACCGTCCTGTCTATCCGGTCACTGTCGATCAGACCAAAAGCTCCCAGCATAGAGGGGTGATCTCTGTTATACTCCGTAAATGTCGTCGGACAATTTTCATGTGCCAGGTACACGCCGTCTTTTTCCGCCAGTTTTGCTATATGCTCTGCTACCTGTTCCCAGAGTTCTTCCTTTTCCCTGCCGAGTCGTTCTGCCCACCATCCGGCGATCCGCAAGGTATCCCGGAAATACTCCACTTCAAAAGCCGGATTGCACACATCCATTGCCTTATGACATTCCTGTACCGGTATTACCGGAGCACAGATACTGTAGACTTTTTTCACCGGATCCCATCCCACAAAATCTACCATGAAATCAGCGGTTTCCTTAACCAGTTCCCAGTTCTCCTCTAAGAATCTGCGATTTCTTTTTCTGCGATATGCCATTTCCAGCATATAGATAATGTGCGGCTGCTGCCACACCAGCAAGGGCGCAATATTGGAAGGGCAGTCCACTCCTTCCGTGGCGATCATTTTCGGCCATCTTGCTCCTTTGTAGCCGTTTCTTGCCGCATTTTCTCTTGCCTGCGGCAG
>OQVL01001326.1_pt1 | contig 14712 bp, 9 predicted proteins | sample 1691501 | NCBI WGS metagenome assembly OQVL01 (sample SAMN03418253, study PRJEB22391) | human gut metagenome | biome: human-gut; feature: organic feature; material: feces | host: Homo sapiens | place: Tanzania | collected 2013-01
CTCACATAGTTCACATACTGGGTTAGTGTCATGTGAAATCTCTCACTGAATAACCTTGACATATATTTTTCTGACAAGTGAAAATGTTCAGAGAGCTCTGCAAGCCCAATGTGATCATGGTAATTATCCTGTATATACAGAAGTATCTCCTTTTCCAGTTCGCCTGATGCATTCCTTGTCAGTTCTTCAAGCTGACCGTATTCCACAAGCAGATCCATTATCTGTAAAAGCCGGATCCTTACCTGTATCTGTCTGTGTGTACCCATTTTCCCATTCTCCTCTGCCAGTTCATCAAGGATAGGTATGAGTTTTCCGAGCAGATTCTGATTCGCCACCTCTGGTCTGAATCCCCGTGTATGATTCCTGAGTGGAAAAAACACTTCATCCTCCAGGGCATCCTTAGTCTGAAATGATATGAATTCCAGAGGAAATATAAATGTAAAATAGTCCACAGGAGAGTCCGGGGCACTCATCATATGCAGTACTCCCGGACTTGCAATAAACGCTGAGCCGTCTTCTCCTGTGAACTTCTGTCCATCAATCTCCACCATAAGTGGACCTTTCCTCACATATATTATCTCCACCTCATCATGCCAATGGACCGGGATCTGAAATGCATGAGGCGAGTATCGCATGTGATACTCACAAAACGGATATTCTATTGTTCCGTGCGGATGATTTTCCTTTAATTCTGCGTACATCGTTATCCCCTGATATTGATTTATTATATATTGCGTTGCTTTTTATATCATGCAACTTCGTCATATTAACTCATATGTAGAATATGTGCAACTTTTAATTGAAATAGTACAAGATTCATGCGATATCAATGCGATATTATACAATTTAGTTATAACTCATGATTTTATACCCATCACCAAAGGAGTACTGATTATATGAAGAAATTATCCGCACTTTTTATACCTATATGTTTTGAAACACTATTCTATATGCTCTCTGGCATGGTGGACACACTTATGCTCTCATCAGTGGGCGACTATGCCGTGGGTGCTGTCGGAACCGCCAACAGCTACATAGGCATGTTTATCATCATGTTCTCCATCATATCATCAGGAATGATGACTGTCATGACTCAGAACATAGGTGCAGGCAGGCCTGGCATCGCCTATCAGGCTCGTCAGCTTGGCCTTATATTTAATTCAGTCATAGGTGTGGGAATGTCCATATTCCTGTTCGCCTTCTCCGGCAGCATTCTTGACATGATCGGAATAGCAGGGAACCTCAGGGAACCTGCCATGAGCTATCTTGAGATCGTTGGCGGAGGGTGCTTCCTGAACGCGCTGATTCCAATATTTGCAAGCTACCTCAGGGCATTTGGACATACAAAGCAGCCTCTCATCGCTACCATAATCGGCAACCTTGTAAACTTCGCCTTAAATGCAGTTTTTCTCTTTGTGCTGCATAAAGGGGTGCAGGGTGTCGCTACAGCGACAGTCATATCCAAGGTTATCAACCTTGCAATTGTTATCTTTTTCTCCTGCACCCTTGTAAAAGCAGGAAAAAATCCCGAAAGGCTTTCTAACAGAACTGTCCTTTCACAGATCATCAGAGTCGGACTGCCATCTGCATTCGAATCCATTCTGTACAATGTCGCCATGATGCTGGTGGTCAAGTTCCTGAACCAGATGGATACTGACGGAATAAATGTCACGGCACGATCCTACGCAGCCCAGATAAGCAACTTCTCATACTGCGTCGGCTCAGCACTTGCCCAGGCAAACGCCATCATGACCGGATGGCATATCGGTTCCGGTGATATAGATGCATGTAAAAGAGATACCAAAAAGGCCGCCATCATCGGTGTGATCGTGGCGACCTGTCTTGAAACTTTATTTGCTGTCACAGCCCCATGGACCATGAGACTGTTCACCGACAACCCGGACATGGTTCATATTGTCACAAGGCTTCTTGCAATTGACATCATCCTCGAGGTCGGCAGAGTTACAAACCTTGTCTACGGCCAGGCTCTGAAGACTAGCGGAGATGCGGTATTCCCGGCCGTCATAGCAGCGGTCTTTATGTACGTGTGTGCTGTCGGCGGTACATGGATGTTCGGCCTGCACTTTGGGCTCCTTGCAACCGGCGCCTACATAGGCCTTGCCTGTGACGAATGTGTGCGCGCAGTGGGTATGGTCCTGCGCTGGCGAAGCGGAAAGTGGACGGAGAAGAAACTGGTGTGATAATTCGCACTGTTTTATCACAGAATTCCCCCTATCATATACACCACAAATGCTGCAAGCCACGCCACAACACACTGCCAGATCACTACCATGACAGCCCAGCGATGTCCCATCTCTCTCTTGATGGAGGCGATGGCTGCTATACAAGGCGAGTAAAGCAGGCTGAATACGAGCAGCGATGCTGCAGCCCTGGTTGTGATAGCTGCGGTCACTGATCCGTTAAACAGAATCTCGAGTGTGGATACCACACTCTCCTTCGCCATGATACCACTTATGAGCGACGTACATATTCTCCAGTCGCCAAGTCCAAGCGGCTTAAATATCGGCACCAAAAGTCCGGCTATCGCAGCAAGTATGCTGTCCTGCGAGTCTTTCACCATATTGAGGTGCATATCAAAGCTCTGAAGGAACCAGATACATATAGTTGCAAGAAATATAACTGTGAACGCCTTCTGGAGAAAGTCCTTTGCCTTCTCCCACAGGAGCTGGCCTACGTTCTTCGCACCCGGAAGTCTGTAATTTGGAAGCTCCATGACAAAAGGAACCGCATTGCCCTTAAACAATGTGCTCCGGTAAATCATAGCCACAATTATTCCTATCGCAATTCCGAGGAAATAAAGCCCTGCCATAATAAGTCCGCCCTTTCCAGGGAAGAATGCGCTTACAAAGAAAGCATATATAGGAAGCTTTGCCGAACAGCTCATGTATGGAGTGAGCAGAATAGTCATCTTTCGGTCTCTCTCACTCGGGAGTGTCCTGGTTGCCATGACGGCCGGAACCGTACAGCCAAAGCCTATCAGCATCGGAACTATGCTCTTGCCGGAAAGTCCGATCTTCCTTAGCAGCTTATCCATGACAAATGCGACTCTTGCGATATATCCACTGTCCTCCATAAGCGACAGGAAGAAGAACAGGGTAACGATTATTGGAAGGAAACTGAGCACACTTCCCACACCCGCAAATATTCCGTCCATAACAAGGCTCTTGACCACCACATTTACATTTGCTGCGGTGAGAAGCTTTCCCACCTGAACCGTGAGCGCATCTATCCCCATCTCTAATAGTTTCTGCAGACCTGCTCCGATCACGTTAAATGTCAGATAGAACACCGCAAGCATGATACCTATAAAGCATGGGATTGCTGTATACTTACCCGTAAGAATGCGATCTATCTTTTCGCTTCTGATTCTCTCCTTGCTCTCCTTTGGCTTGACCACGCAGTTTTCACATACCTTTTCTATGAAATTGAATCTCATATCAGCTATGGCTGCACTCCGGTCAAGTCCTCGCTCTTTTTCCATCTGGATTATCAGATGTTCTATCGTCTCTTTCTCGTTCTCATCAAGTCCAAGCCTGTCAAGTATGAGGTGATCACCCTCTATGATCTTGGTTGCAGCGAATCTAAGCGGCAGATCTGCTGCCTTTACATGATCCTCTATAAGATGCGCCACCGCATGTATACATCTGTGAACAGCTCCGCCAAACTCATTCTCATCACAGAAGTCCTGTCTTCCAGGCTTTTCCTGATACTTGGCTATATGTATGGCGTGTCTTACAAGCTCATCCACACCCTCATTCTTTGCCGCAGATATAGGCACAACCGGGGTTCCAAGCATTGCCTCCATCCCATTTACATCTATGGAGCCTGAATTGCCTGTGACCTCATCCATCATGTTGAGTGCGACGACGACAGGTATCTCCATCTCAAGAAGCTGCATTGTGAGATACATATTTCGCTCTATATTAGTAGCGTCTACTATATTGATGATAGCCTTTGGGTGATCATCAAGCACGAAGTTTCTGGACACGATCTCCTCGCTGCTATAAGGAGACATCGAATATATTCCAGGCAGATCCGTCACGGAAGTATTCTCCCTGCCCCTTATAGGACCATCTTTTCTGTCGACAGTTACTCCAGGGAAATTGCCTATATGCTGATTTGATCCTGTAAGCTGATTGAACAGAGTCGTCTTTCCACAGTTCTGGTTGCCAACCAGGGCAAATGTAAGTCTTGTTCCTTCTGGAAGCGGATCACCGTCCCCTTTGACGTGATATTTTCCTTCCTCGCCAAGTCCTGGATGTTCCTTCTCCTCTATGGTCTCAACTCTGGTGTGGGCTCTGGATCTTGTCTCTATCTGCTCTGCATCTATCTGCTCTGCATCAGCCAGTCTGAGTGTAAGTTCATATCCATGGATCTGAAACTCCATAGGATCGCCCATCGGAGCAAGCTTCACAAGAGTGAGCTCCGCACCGGGTATAACACCCATGTCAAGAAAATGCTGTCTTAGCTCTCCTTCACCGCCAACGGCCTTTATTCTGGCGCTCTGTCCTACCTTCAAATCTCTCAGTGTCATAATTGATTATCCTTCTTTCATCATTCGTCCAGATTCATCCACGCAGTCTTTCAGTACCACAAAATCGTCTGTCGAATGCCGTCTCTTTATGTCTATTGATATTTTTTCTCAATTATAGCACGATGAGTTCTATGCGCAATAGCTTTATACATCCACATTTTTCATTCCATATTTTTTTAGATCAACACGGCCATTCTCGACCTCTATGCCGTCCGCTCTGAGCCGTTCTGCCTGGACATCTGCCCCTCCGAATGCAAACGCTCCCGCCAGCTCGCCCTTGGAATTCACCACGCGGTAACACGGAATATTCTCAGGATCCGGATTTTTGTGAAGCGCATTGCCCACAGCCCTCGCCATCTTTCTATCACCTGCCAGTTCAGCTACCTGACCATAGGTTGCAACACATCCCTTCGGTATCTTCTTCACCGCATCATAAATTCTCTTTGTCGGACTGTATGTAACTATATCATAACTCTCCGCTATCATCTGCTTCACCGCATCATCAGGCACACTTCCATCAAGTATGATGGTATTCCAGTGCTCCTTGTTCTGATGCCATCCAGGTATAACTGATTCGAATGCCTGTCTCCAGAAATCCAGCGACTCTGAATCAGCTTTAACGTTCAGATTGATATATCCATTCCTCTCATAAGTCCATAGAAATGCTTTCTTACTTCCCTTGACTCTCACAAGCTGCCAGTTCTGATCGTGAAATGGTGCCTCCTGGTAAGTGTCCGGAAATGAGAGACCATATGCCAGAACTTCCTCCCTTGTTGTCATGTGTATTTTTCCTTTCTTGTGTTGCAATTATGTAATTACCTGTATCCCTTAAGATATTTCTTCTGCTCGTCCGTTATGCGGTAACTCTCCACCGCCTTCTGTATCGTCTTTCGGTGAACCCAGTCGGACATGCAATGATCTTCTATATATGGAATAACCGCATCCCACTGCTTTGCCAGTGCTGTCGCCATGTACCATGCAATCATCATGTTGACATAATACTCATCGGACTTAACTCCTACCACAAGCCGCACATACTCAGGATCAAAGTCCTCATCGAGATAAAGCCTCATGAGCATTCCTATTCCATACCGTATAGTATAGGTCTCGCTTGAGGCGATCCAGCGCTTAATGACCGGCAGCAATTCTTCCTTGTGATTTTCAAAACGCTTCGGTGCAGGAAAATCACATGTCGCCCAGTTATCTATATATGGAAGAAATCTTTCTATCTCCGTGAGACATCTAGCATAATCCTTTATCCCAGTTATGAGCATCATGTGGAGATTATTTTCCTCGTAATAACAGTGTGGAAGTTCTTTTATAAACTTTTCTGCCAGTTCTGTTCCAGCTATGCTCTTCGCATATTTTCTGAGCACGGGAACTCTTATGCCTATAACCATCTCCTTGTCGATGTCTGGCATAAGCCTGCTGTGAAAATCTCTGTATGCCATATCCTGTAATTCAAACAGATGCTTTTGAATCTCCTCCATATTTTCACCTTACGCTTTCTAATTTTTTCGTTGTTGATTTTTCGATTCCTACATTTTTCTAATCGAACTCATAATTGTATACAACTGCTACATCTAATACTATCTGAATTTCTTCACATGCTCCGATATAAACCGAAATAGTTCGATATTGACCTTCTCATTCTTCTCCTCCGCCTCAAGATACTCCGGAACCGGAATATCCGTCTGAATCTCTCCGCATATATCAACGCCCAATATTCTTGAATGTCTTATATCACCGGCATATCTTTCATCATTACGACAAGCGTCAGAATTTCTTTCTTCACCCTGACCTCCAAGAAAGATACCGAGCAGGCGTTCCAGCCCGCCAATTGACATATTTCCCTGACTCCAATTTGTCTCACAATCCTCTGTTCCGAGGACGTCTTTGTCTATAGATATGTACAGAGGCAGATCTGTTCTGATAAGTTTCAGCTTATCCTCAAGCAGACCACCATGCAGGTCTTCGGCAGAAAATATCAACAATCTTCGAAGTCGGTCATTACGTGATAAAATTGAAAGAAAAGACCGAACCAAAAACCAAGATGCAGGTTGCGATGATAGTGATGGGAGTCAGAGCAAGCGACAAAACAATCAACGAAATAAAGGATAAAGCAGATATATTCCTTGGTGCGTCTAAGAGTTTGGCAGACATGAAAGCACAAGCTCAAAAACAAAACATCAATATTTTGTCTTCAAGCGTCAGAGAGATGGATTATCAACTTAGCGGAACATCTTATTGCAGGGAAATCATAAGATGGGCATTCAATAAGGATACAAAGAAAGGTGATGTCGCTCCTGAGGTTTATCAGTTGGCGGATATGTTTGTTGTGGTCGGCTTGAAAGATGTAAAGGAAAAGGGCAACTTCTGGCTGGCTATGGATAAAGGTCTTTACTGCTTGTCTGCTTCTGCTGACGGGAAGGAAATCGTTCGCGAGAAAGCTAAAGGTAGATTTATATTAAAAAATACCTATATTAATCATATCCAGTTTGTTGGTCTGAGACTCTTGATAGGAACTTCCAAAGATGTATATTGCTATTCGGTAGCTACACAGAAAATAGCAAAAAAGATAAGCGGCAGCTCTGTGGTTTCTTCTTATCATGATGTAGAGGGTCACCATATTTGGTTGGGTACTTTTCATGAAGGAGTGAAGGTGGTGGATGATAGAACTTGGAAGCCAATCAATTCTATAGCTTTCCATTCTTTACAGAACATTCCACAGATTCCCGTACGTTCTATTATTTCATTTGATCATCAAACCATTCTGATGGCAGTAGATGGAGCTGGAATCTATGCCTATGATAAGCAGAATAAACAAACCAAACTCTTACTGGATACAGATGGACGTCCTGGTAACATACTGAAGGGTAATGGTTTATATACTTTGTACCGCGACCGCTTTGGAGATTTATGGGCAGGTTCTTATTCGGGAGGAGTAGATTTAGCCATTCCGATGGAACATACTCTGGAGTATATTACGCACGAGTATCTTAATAATCAATCGCTGTTAGATAATTGTGTGAACGATGTATTCCAAAGCCGCGATGGTAAAATATGGTATGCTACAGATAAAGGAGTAAGTGTTTATGATTCGCAGACATATTCCTGGCATCATGGACTATATAATAAGGTGGCACTTACGATTTGTCAGACTGTTGATGGAAGGGTTCTGGTAGGTACTTATGGCAATGGTGTATATCAGGTGAACAGTGATGGAACCAGTATGCCTGCTTATTCTGTTAGTAATGGAAAGTTGAAGAGTGACTATGTATTCAGTCTTTTTACTGATAGCGAAGGCAATCTCTGGATAGGCTGTTTAGATGGTGATATGGCCTGTTTCCCCTCAGGAAAGAATATTTCCAGAGGAGTGGGGAAGACTGCTTTCTATCTGCCTGTCAACGAGGTACAATGCATTACCGAATCAGAGGATAAGCGCAGTATCGCTGTAGGAACTTCGCATGGTTGCTATCTGATAGATAAGCAGAATCCTATGCACCCACGCCGTTTTTTTTATCCAGAACAATATCTTGGTAAAGACATAAATTTGTTTGTCAACAGTATGGTTTATCAGAATTCCAGTCATGTCTGGATAGGTACGGATGGTGGTGGACTTTATGATTATGACCTGACGACTAATACGTTTAGAAACTATACTACCCAGGAGTCATTACCGTCTAATGCGGTTTATGGACTTATCAAGGGAAAGAATGGCAAGTTGTGGCTGAGCACAGATAAGGGGTTGGCCTTCATCTATCAGGGGAAGGTGGTAAATCTCAACTTCTTCAAGGGATTGGAACGTGAGTATAATCGTATGTCTGTGGCGTGTACTTCTGATGGCAGGATGCTTTTTGGCAGTAATGATGGCGTAGTGGCTTTGGCTCCGATGTTTGCCAAAGGATTGAATTATGCCGCTCCGCTTCGTATCCATCGTGTTGAGGTGGAAGGCGTAGAGCGTACCGACCAATGGAATGAAACCCTCTTTGAGATGTTACAGGAAGGCACCTTGCAACTTCACCATCATGAGAATACGCTGATTGTTTCTTTCGAAAGCATCAATTATCAATATCAGCATGACATCCAATATCAATATTATTTGGAAGGATATGATCGTGACTGGAGTAAACCTTCTTCTTATCAGTTAGCACGATTTGTCAATTTACCTTCTGGCAACTATGTACTTTATGTCAAGGCTGTTTGCAGAAGTAATGGTAGGGAATTGGGGGCAACATCCCTAAAAATTTCTATCGCTCAACCTTGGTGGAACACCTGGTGGGCATGGATTGTCTATTTCTGTATTCTGACAGCCATCTTATATTTTGCATGGCAATATTATAAAGAACGCTTGCAGCGCAGGTATTATGACGAGAAAATTAATTTCTTCGTCAATACAGCTCATAACATCCGTACTCCTTTAAGTCTGGTGTTGGCTCCTCTTGTTGATCTGTCTAAAGATTCCCACTTGAGTGAGAAGAGTCGTGGCTTTTTGGATATGGCGCAGCGCAACGGCAATAAACTGTTGACGATGGTAACAGAATTGCTTGATTTCCAAAAGGTCGAGCAGTCGGCCGAACAGGTTCGTCTGCAAGATGTAGAATTGCCTATGTTCTTACGCTTGCAGGTGGAAAAATTTATAGTGGCAGCTCAGGAGAAGCATATTCATCTGAGTCTTGAAGCTTGTCCGCAGCATTTGGTTCATACAGATGTCAAGATGATGGATTTGATATTAGAAAATCTTCTTTCGAATGCTATCAAATATACGCCTGAAGGTGGAAAGGTTACATTATCGGCTTCCATCGAAGGGAAGACTGCGCAGATTCTGGTGAGTGATACGGGTATTGGTATTCCGAAAGCAGAAATTAAGAATATCTTCAAGAGTTTCTTCCGAGCTTCAAATGCCGTGAATTCGCAAGAAATGGGAAGCGGATTGGGACTGATGCTTACCCGCCAACTTGTGGAGAAATTAGGTGGAAAACTTACTTTTGTTAGTGAAGAAGGCAAGGGTACTACCTTCCATGTAGTGTTGCCTTTGGGGAATTCTGCAGCATCTTCAACTCAACCTGTAGAAGAGGCGCAAAATGTAGAGACCATATCTTCTGATCATCAAGATGTTCTTGATGAGGAAATGAAATCTGTGGCTTCTTCAGATGATCATAATTCTGACGTTTCGAAGGATACGCTTCTCTTTGTTGATGACAATGAAGATCTTCGTCAATACATCTGCATGACATTTAGTGATACTTATCGGGTGGTGGATGTGGAAAGTGGCGATGCCGCCTTGAAATATTTAGAAGAGGGCGGTGAATGTGACATTGTTGTTTCGGATGTGATGATGCCTGGTATGCAGGGTGATGTACTTTGCCAACGCATCAAGGAAAACAAGGACACTTCCTGGTTGCCTGTCATTCTGCTTACTGCTAAGGCAGGGCGCAATTTTATGATTGAAGGACTTGGATTGGGGGCGGATGATTATATATCCAAGCCTTTCGACGCGGCTATTCTTGCCAGCAAGATAGATAGTATGTTGAAGAATCGTCGCCGGTTGAGCCAATATTACATGGAACGAAGTCTTGCGCTTGTTAGAGGTGATGTTTCTGCTAAATCAGATTCATCCAAACAGGTGATGGATTTGAATGCTTCTGATGAACCGATAGGAACTATCCAAGCTTCTGATGAGAAAGAAGAGCAAGCCATTTTGAATCAACAAGACCAGGCCTTTGTGGAAAAAGCTACCCGTTTGGTTTTGAGTCATCTGAGCGATACCGACTTTAATATCGACTGTCTTTGTAGAGAAATGGCGATGAGTAGAACGCTTTTCTATGGCAAACTGAAGACGCTTACTGGTCAAAGTCCGCAGGATTTTATGCGATTGATTCGTCTGGAACAGGCTGCGATGTTCTTGAAACAGGGAGACAGCGTGTTGGATGTCTCAGTGAAAGCAGGTTTCGTGAATGTGAAGTACTTTAGTACTGTGTTTAAGAAACATTTTGGGGTGTCTCCAAGTAAGTATCTGTAAATTAAGGCTTTAGTTAATGTAAAGAGGTTTTGGTTTAGACGAAATGTCTGAATTGAAACCTCTTTTGTTTGTTATCAAACCCTCTTACTGTTCCTTTTCCCTACCTTTGCAGCCGATGAATACGATAAGAGAACGAATACAGATGATGAACAAGACAACACTATTGCTCGTATAGGGCGGGAGGGTGAGCAGACGATGCAGTATGCTCTGGCGCTCCACATAGTCATCGCCGCCCAGGTCGGTGCGCCCCATGTTGCCCTTGAATAGGGTGTCGCCCGTGAGCACAAGGCGCTCAGAGGGCACATAAAGGGAGATGCCACCTGGAGTGTGGCCCGGAGTGGAGATGACCTGGATGTCGGTGGTTCCCAAGCGAAGCACTTCGCCCTCGGTGAGATAAGCGCCTGCAGCGGGCAACTCTTGGGTGTAGGGAATGCCCAGATGACGTATCCACATGGGCATGGCATCATACACCGGTTGCTCAGGCTCGGCAAAGCGAGGATGGAGGCCATACTGCCTGCATACCATGGGCAGCCCCAGGATGTGGTCGAAGTGGCAGTGTGTCTGCAGAGCCATGACGAGCCGCAGCCCCTGAGCCTCCACATAGGCACCGAACTCGTGCTCCTCCACGGCATCGCTCATACCAGGGTCGATGACAGCCGCCTCCAGCGTCTGCTCGTCCCACAGCAGGTATGTGTTCTCTGCGAAAGAGTTGAACTCAAACTTGTGCTTCCTCATAAGGCAGTGAACACAACTTTCTTGGTCTTGAAGTACTCTTCGCTAAAATAGTCGGAGAGGCTGGTCACCATGGTGTTTCGCTTGTATGGCATGGTCTCGTGCTCCAGTTCGCCTCCCTTGAGGCAGATGAGTCCGTTGGGCAGGCCATTGTGTCCCTCGCGCTTGAGCACCTTGCGGGCAATGCCGGCCAAGTCGGCCAGGGGCATCACGGCACGCGACACCACGAAGTCGAACTTCTCCTTCACATCCTCGGCTCTGCCCCATTGCACGGTCACGTTATTCAGCCCCAGAGCCTGTGCTACCTCCTCACACACGTGTGTCTTCTTGCGTATGGAATCCACCAGATGGAAGTGCGAATCAGGGAAAAGGATGGCAAGGGGGATGCCGGGGAAGCCTCCGCCTGTGCCCAAATCCATAATCTCGGTGCCGGGCTTGAAGTGTATGAGCATGGCGATGCCCAATGAGTGAAGCACATGATGCTCGTAGAGCGAATCGATGTCCTTGCGTGAGATGACGTTTATCTTGCTGTTCCAGTCGTGATAGAGAGCGTCGAGAGCCTCAAACTGGCGTGTCTGCTCCTCGGTCAGATGAGGAAAGTATTTCTGTATGATCTGCATGTGCCTGATGTGTTATTGCTTGGGGAGAACGTCCTGATGGATGCAGGGAGCCAGGTCAGAGTAAGCCACACGGGTCGTGATGAGGCCATTGGCCCAGGAAGCCACCTCGTAGGGGTTGTAGATGAACTCCACACTGTCGCGCAACAGAAGGAAGTTGTGCTCGCCCACATAAACCTGTCCGAGCGAGCAGATACCCGTGCGCTCCACCAGTTGGCTCATGGTGGTGCAGCCGTTGCTCTTCATCAGACTCTGCTCCACCAGCCCCTTCACCTCGGCCAGCTTTCCGTCCTGGAAGAAGTCGGCACGGCGTATGGCACGGCCAGTGAGCTTATTGAGGTTGACGGTACGGACTTCCCTGTTGCCGTGAGCACCGCCCGTGTAGGAGAACTCATCCGTGCTGTAGGCAGCCACACCGGGATATGAGTCGGCATGCACATCGGCACGAGTCTCAAACTGATACTTGAATGTGAAGCTGTCCTCATAGGCTGGATCGTAGAACTGATTGAGGTCGCTGGTGCAGGCTGATGCCAGTGAGTCGGCCTGCTGATGCATGGCAGAATCCACCTGGATGCCGTCCTTCCCAAAGAGTTCACGCGCCAGTTCTTCGTTGAACAGGCGGGAGACCTGGTCGCTTCCCTTGGCTGCGAGCAGCGTGTAGGTGATGGTGTAGCTGGGCGCTTCCTTGCCTTCGATGAGCTGTTTGCTCAGTTGATACCTGACGGTGTCGAGCATGAGTCCTGGGGTGGAGTCCACCTGCACAGTATCTACTTGCGACTGACTACCTGTCTGATTGCCCGTGCATGCGCACGCCAGTGCCAGCAGGGGCAGCATTAGAATATTCTTTCTCATGACGTTGAATGATTATGTAAAGCAGAGCCGTGGCTCCTAAAATGTACGGATAATAGAGGTAAGGCATGATTTCCAGCGGATTCACCTGTGCCAGCCCTGCGGCTATGAGCATCTGTGCACCATAGGGGATAAGCCCCTGGGCGAAGCAGCTGAAGGTGTCGAGGATGCTGGCCGAGCGCCTGGGGTCAATATGGAATCGCGTGGCAATCTCGCGCGAAAGCGGTCCCACGGTGAGGATGGCAATGGTGTTGTTGGCTGTACATATGTCAGTAAACACCACAAGGGCGGCGATGCTGAGTTCTGCCCCACGCTTACCACTGATGCGACGCGACAGGCACTGCATGGCAAAAGTGATTCCGCCAGTGCATCGCATGCTCTCCACCAGTCCACCCGCCAGCATGGTCACCACGATGAGTTCGCTCATGCCCATCACTCCTTCGTTCATCGCATGAAACCATCCGAAGAGGTCAAAAGCGCCAAGCGCCATGCCCAGGAAGCCCGACATGAGCGTACCAGTGGCAAGCACCAGCATGACATCCATGCCCAGCAGAGCCGCCAGCAGTATATATATATAAGGTATAATGAGCAGATAATTGACATCCTGCGCCGCCAGCTGCGTGAACGATGCCTGATGGGCGTTGCCTATGATAAGGTAAAGCACGATGCAAACCATGGCGGCGGGAACTGCGATGCGTACATTGCTGCGGAACTTGTCGCGCAGCCTGCATCCCTGCGTCTTGGTGGCCATGATGGTGGTATCGGAGATGAAGCTCAGGTTATCGCCGAAGAAAGCTCCACCCACCACAATAGCCACGGTGAGAGGAAGCGGATAACCCGCCTGCTGGGCCATACCGCCCGCAATGGGAGTGAGTGCTGCAATGGTACCCACACTGGTGCCCACACTGAGTGAAATGAAGCATGCAGCCAGAAACACACCGCACAGAATCATACCTGAAGGCAGAAGCCGCACAGCCATCTGCACCGTTGCATCGATGGCGCCAGCCTGCTTGGCAGTGGCAGCAAACGCGCCTGCCAGGATGAATATCCATATCATGGTCATCAGCCCAGGGCGGCTGGCTCCGCTCACCAGCACCTGAAAACGCTCGCCCATAGGCAGGCTGCGCATGGTGAGCAGCGAGAAACCACAGGCAATGAGAAACGCCACCGTGATGGGCACAGCGTAGAAATCGCCCGCCAGCAGACTAAGCACAAAGTACGTCAGCAGGAACACAAGCAACGGACTAAGCGATAGCAAACCTCTGCGAATACTGATTTGACCTTCCATGAGCACAAAAGTACTACTCTTTCGGCACTTTTCGCAGCACAAAGAAACAATTTTACCCCTAAAACGAATAAATAATGTGCAATTATTGCCACCGCATCAACTTATTTATCTAAATTTGCAAAGAACAACCGCGCAAAGCGCTAAGAAAATACAAGAAAACCGATATGAGTAAGATTATAAGCTTGGGCGAAATCATGCTTCGACTCTCGACCCCTGGGCACAACCGCGTTGTGCAGTCGGACTCTTTCTGTGTCAACTATGGAGGAGGCGAGGCCAATGTGGCCGTGAGCCTGACAAACTATGGAGACGAAGCTTACTTCGTGAGCAAAGTTCCCGCACATGAGGTGGGTACAGCAGCAGTCAACAGCCTGCGCAAATTCGGCGTACACACCGAATTCATCGCACGAGGCGGCGAGCGTCTGGGCATCTACTTCCTGGAGTCGGGCGCCAGCATGAGACCAAGCAAGGTCATCTACGACCGCGCACACAGCAGTATCAGCGAAGCCGAAGCAAGCGACTTCGACTTCGACAAGATATTCCAGGGAGCCGACTGGTTCCATTGGAGCGGCATCACACCCGCACTGAGTCCAAAGGCAGCCGAGTGTCTGAAGGCCGCATGCCAGGCTGCCAAGCGTGCAGGAGTGACAGT
>OQVL01001328.1_pt1 | contig 14708 bp, 14 predicted proteins | sample 1691501 | NCBI WGS metagenome assembly OQVL01 (sample SAMN03418253, study PRJEB22391) | human gut metagenome | biome: human-gut; feature: organic feature; material: feces | host: Homo sapiens | place: Tanzania | collected 2013-01
TGTTCTTCAGAATCTGTTTCTGGTTTTGTGGGATAATCTTAGATACGCCCACCATTGAGAAGATGATCTTCTTGTCGTCAACTGTTGCCATATAATAATTTAAAAAATGTGTTATGCCAATCGGATGCTCATCGGGCTCACGGTGATGAGTCGCTTCTTGTAGAGATCTCCGATGGCACGCTTAAATACTTTCTTGCTTACGTGGAATCGCTCGTAGATATCGTCTGCCTCGCTCTTGTCGCCCAGATTGCATTCCCCGTCATTGTCGAGCAGGTACTGGTAGAGGGTTTCAGCGAAATCGGCAGTCTGTTCCATGCCTGTCTTCTGCAGGGTGACGTCTATCTTGCCGTCTGGGCGTACTCGTCCGATGTAGCCCTTTAGTTTGTCGCCTGTATGGATATACTGGAATATCTGGCTCTTGTAGAGCAGACCGGAGTACTGGTTATCGATGATGACCTTGAATCCGAGGTCGGTTTTCTGCCAGATGAGCAGATCAACTTCCTCTCCGTGCTTGTAGTGAGGATGGTCTTCCTTCAGGTATCTTTCCACCTTGGCTGAGGCTACGATGCGGTAACTCTCCTCATCAATATGGATATGAACGATGTAGGAATTGCCCAATACCATGCGCTTCTTCTGTTCACGGAATGGACAGAAGATATCCTTCATCAGTCCCCAACCGAGGAAAGCACCATATTCGTTGACCCATTTCACTTCGAGATAGGCGAAGTCGCCTACTTTGGCAAGAGGGGTTTCGGTGGTGGCGATAATACGCTCTTCCTGGTCGAGATAGATGAAAACGTCAATCTCGTCGCCAATGGAAAGTCCCTCCGGTACGTAGCGGGTAGGAAGGAGGATTTCTCCCTCATCGCCTCCGTCGAGGTACATGCCGAAATCTACTTTCTTTACAACTCTGAGGCGGTTGTAATCGCCGAGCTTTATCTTGTTTGCCATGTTTTCTTGTTTACTTCTTTTCTTGGATTCTTATTCCTTTTTGTGAATTCTGTTTCCTTTCTGCGAATGCGAATTCTATGATCTTAGATTACATCCTCCTGTTCACTCTTTTTCTGAACAATATCTTCCTGGACTTTTTCTTCCTGAATGTCCTTTGCAGGAATCTTGTCTTCAGCAGAATTAGACTCTACGGTTTTCTCGATCATTCCGTCTTTCAGGTGAATGGTGCGGTCGGTGATGGCAGCAAGCCCCTCATCGTGGGTTACGATAACGAAGGTCTGTCCGAACTTGTCACGCAGATCGAAGAACAGTTGGTGCAGTTCTGCCTTGTTTTTGGTATCGAGGCTTCCTGATGGTTCATCGGCCAGGATGACGGCAGGATTGTTGATCAATGCCCTGGCCACAGCCACACGCTGTTTCTCGCCACCGGAGAGTTCGGCAGGCTTGTGGTTGGCTCTATCGCTCAGCCCCATGAACGCCAGCAGTTCCTCAGTGCGTTCCTTCGCCTGTTTGCGACTCTTGCCGGCAATGAAGGCAGGAATCATGATGTTCTCCAATGCGGTGAACTCAGGCAGGAGCTGGTGAAACTGGAACACGAAGCCCAGATGCTGGTTGCGGAAATCGCTCAGTTTCTTGGTGGAGAGCCTGCTCACATCAATGCCATCGATGATGATATTTCCTGCGTCAGGCTTATCGAGGGTTCCGATGATCTGGAGCAGCGTGGTTTTGCCGGCTCCACTGGGACCGACAATGCTTACCACCTCGCCCTTGTCGATGTGCAGGTCGATGCCCTTAAGTACCTGCAGCGAGCCGAAGCTTTTGGTTATGCCTTTGATATCTATCATTTTTCTTTTCTTTTCGTTTGTATCAGTAGGCAAAGTTAAGCAAAATAATTGGAAATGCCTAATAGTTGAAGACAAAATAACTAAGTTTTTCTTAAAAATGTTTGGAATGTAGGGTTTCGGGAGAAATGTTTACATTATTTAGTGCGGAAAATGTGCTCATTTCGAATAAAAGTAGTAACTTTGCATTTAAATAGTTTCTGATTTTGATATTTTACCAGATATGATAGATAGACCGACGATAGAAAGAATTATGGATTCCACCAAGATAGAAGAGGTGGTAGGAGAATTCGTGACCCTTAAGAAAAGAGGGGTCAACTACATCGGCTTGTGCCCTTTCCACAACGACTCCCATCCGTCTTTCTCTGTATCGCCGACCCGTGGCATCTGTCATTGTTTCACCTGTGGCAAGGGTGGTAATGCCATCAACTTCCTCATGGAACTGGAACAGATGACCTATCCCGATGCCTTGCGCTGGCTTGCCAAGAAATATCATATCGAAATCAAGGAACGCGAACTGACCAACGAGGAAAAGCAGCGGGAGAGCGAAAGGGAATCTATGTTTATCGTCAACGAGTGGGCTGCCAAGTATTTTCAGGATATCCTTCAGAATGATGTGGACGGTCGTGCCATCGGTATGCAGTATTTCAGAAGCCGCGGTTTCAGAGATGACATCATCCGAAAATTCCAGCTCGGCTTTTCGCTCAACAGTCGTACTGCTCTCGGCGAGGCGGCTGTGAAACAGGGTTATAATCCGAAGTATCTGGTCAAGACGGGTGTGCTCATCGCCTCTGATAATGAACCGGGAAAGTATTTCGACCGATTCTCAGGCCGTGCCATCTTCCCATGGTTTAGTGTGAGTGGCAAGGTGGTGGCTTTCGGTGGACGTGTGCTCGATAGCCGTACCAAGGGTGTGAGCCAGAAATATGTCAACTCGCCCGACAGTGAGATTTATCACAAGGAACGTGAACTCTACGGACTTTTCCAGGCGAAGAAGGCGATTGCCAAGGAAGATTGCGTGTTTATGGTGGAGGGCTATACTGACGTGATTTCCATGCACCAGTGTGGCATTGAAAACGTGGTGGCCAATTCGGGTACGGCACTCAGCATCTATCAGATCCGACTCTTGCATCGCTTTACCAATAATATAGTATTGCTTTATGATGGTGACAAGGCGGGTGTGCATGCAGCCTTGAGAGGAACCGATATGCTGCTGGAGGAGGAGATGAACGTCAAGGTGCTTTTCCTGCCTGATGGAAACGACCCTGACAGTTTTGCACGCAATCATACTGCCGAGCAGTTCAGACAATATATTGCAGACCATCAGACAGACTTTATCCAGTTTAAGACCGACGTGATGCTCAAAGGCGTTACCGATCCCGTGAAGCGAAGTGAGGCCATCAATTCCATCGTGGAGAGCATCTCGAAGATCAAGAATCAGATTACCCGAGCGGCTTATATCACCGACTGTTCTCATCGTCTGGGAGTCAACGAGGCGGTTATCATCAATGCCCTCAATTCCTTCATCCGCAACGGAATGAGCGAGCAGGTGAAGGAGGAACGCCGGGCAGCAGGATTCAGAGATGCCGGCTATCCGGTGAAGCAGCAGGCATTGCGACAGGCGGCTGTCACTCCGCTCGACAAACTGATGGAGGTGGAAGACCTGCTCATCAAATTGGTAATCCATCATGGCGATGAAATCATCAAGGTGCAGGATGCAGACGGCAACGATGTGGAACTGCCTGCAGCCCAGTATATCTATCTGGACATGGAGGGCGATGACTTCAAGTTCCACCATTCCATCTACAATCAGATCATGGCTGAGGCTATGGAGCATATTGAGGAGGAAGGATTCAGATGTGAAACCTATTTCGCCGCTCATCCCAACCCGGAAATCAGTAGGATAGCCGGTATTCCGACGGGTGAGCAGGAGATAACGACGGCAAGTCTGCAGATGAAGATGAACGAGGAGAAACTGCGCCAGCAAATATTCAAGGACATGCTTTCCTTCCGTACTCACTATATTGCGCAGCGTATTATCGAGGTGCAGCAGGAGTTCAAGCAGAATCCTGGCAACAGGGAACTTCTGGAGGAATTCGTGAAACTGAAGAAGATGAACATGCTCGTGGCGTCACAGTCGAATAATGTCTTCAACTAAAATATAATATAAGGAGGTAAGAATATGCTGTATATCCATTGGTTTCTGCTGGTAGTATATCTGGCGATAACAATAAGTGGAATCGTGGCTGTTCTCATGGACAACAAGCAACCGGAGAAAGCCATGGCATGGATTCTTGTGCTCTGTTTCATGCCGGTAGTCGGCATCATCTTCTATCTTTTCTTCGGCAAGAATACTCGTAAGGAAAAGGTAATCAGCAAGCGCAGTATGGACTTGCTCACCAAGCGCAGCATGCTCGAATTTGCCGAGCAGGAAGACCTGCATATCCCTCGCCGCAACAGACCGCTGATGAAACTGTTTACCAACCAGAACTGGGCGCTCCCTTTCAAGGATAATGAGGTGGATATTCTCATGGACGGCTATGAGTTTGCATTCTCACTCCTGAATGCCATCGGACAGGCGAAGGATCATATTCATCTGGATACTTATATCATCGAAGACGATGCTTTAGGAAATCTGGTGGCTGATGCGCTGATAGACAAGGTGCGTGAGGGCGTGGAGGTACGACTGATATACGACGATGTGGGGTGCTGGAAGGTGAAAAACCGCTTCTTCGAAAGGATGATTAAGGCAGGAGTGCGTGTACAGGCTTTCATGCCAGTTAGATTTCCTGCCTTTACGGGTAAGGTGAACTATCGCAATCACCGCAAACTTTGTGTCATCGATGGAAAGGTGGGATTTATCGGGGGCATGAATATTGCCATGAGATATGTGAAGGGAACGGCAAAGCAGACTTGGCGAGATACGCATCTCCGTATCCGTGGCGGTGCTGTCTATGCCATCCAGAGAGCATTCCTTGTGGACTGGTATTTCGTGTGCCGGGAACTCATCAACGACCGCCGCTATTATCCGCCTGTAGATAAGAGTATTTCCAATAATTGTCTTACGCAGATTGTGACGAGCAGTCCTGTTTCACCTTGGCCTGACATCATGCAGGGCTATGTACGCATCATCCTGCAGGCTCACAGATATGTGTATATGGAGAGTCCTTATTTCTTGCCTACGGAGCCCGTGCTCTTTGCCATGCGAACCGCTGCTTTGGCGGGAGTAGATGTCAGACTCATGGTGCCTCGCCGGGGCGATGCCAAACTGGTGGAATGGGCTTCGCGTTCTTATCTGATGGAGGTGATAGAGGCAGGTGTGAAAGTTTATCTTTATGAGGATGGATTCAACCATAGCAAACTCCTGGTAAGCGATGACAATCTGAGTTCTTGCGGCAGTACCAATATCGATTTCCGCAGTTTTGAGAATAATTTCGAGGCAAATGCTTTCTTCTTTGGTGAGGGAATGGCTTTGCGTATCAAGCGGATATTCCTGGCAGATCAGGAACGCTCCATGTTGGTCGATGACGTGGCTTATTTCATCAAGCGCCCGTTCTTCCAGCGATTGTTTGAATCGCTTGTGAGACTGCTCTCTCCATTGTTGTAGAGCGATTTCTTGATGATGTGCTGTAGAGTAATTTTTGCTGAAGATGGCGTATAACGATTTTTTGATTTAGAAACTAAAAACTATAGAATATGGATGCAACTTATATGGAATTGACTATTCGTCTTATGCTGGCGCTCTTGTTGGGTGGAGCTATAGGTATCGAACGTGAATATCGTGCCAAGGAAGCTGGTTTCCGTACTCATTTCCTTGTAGCTTTGGGTAGTGCTCTTTTCTGTCTCGTGTCCCAGTTTGGCTTTGGAGTAGATCTGAAGGATTCCTCCCGAGTGGCAGCGCAGGTAGTTTCGGGCATCGGATTTTTAGGTGCCGGTACGATTATCTTTCAGAAGAATGTGGTGCGCGGCTTGACTACGGCAGCTGGTCTTTGGGTCACGGCAGCCATCGGCTTAGCTTGCGGTACGGGCATGTATTTGGCAGCGGTGCTTACCACGGCTATGGTACTGTTGGGTCTGGAGGTCTTGAACTATTGGATTCCTCAGTTGGGATTATCCACCATTGAGTTGTCCTTTTCAGCTCCATCCCGTGAGAGTGTGAAGGAATTTATCACGCGCATCAAGCAGGATGGGATGGAAGTACATTCTTATGAGTTGAAGGAACGTCGCTTGTCGAAGGAAGAATTTCTGGAAGCAAGCATAGAAATCAGAGCGAAACGCGACTTTCATACATTGGAGATACTGGATTATATGAATGATTTTTCGGATGTCACGATTTCTACGATTAAGTAGAACATGGTGTGTCAATAAGTCCACTCTGTATGCTCGACTATGTGTTTTAGGCGTTCCGTTTTATTAGAAAAATCTTGCCAGATAATCGTAGTGTTCGCCTTCAGCAATCAGTTCGCCATGTAATCCACAACTCTCTGCGATAGATTTGAGCAGCGGGAAATCAACATAGAGCCAGTCGAAAGAGTCTCCCTTTACGTCTTTGTAAACCATCTGATAATCCACTTCGCCATAGTAGGCTGCATTGAGATTGATGTCGAAACTTCCGTCCTCGTTCTCGTAGATGTATTTGATGTCAGAAGAATCGATGAGAATCTGTCCGTCTTTATTGAGCAAAGCCTTGAGACGGTTGAAGAGGGCAGGGAGGTTTTCTATTTTCCCGGCAATGCCAGTGCCGTTCATCAGGAGAAGAATGGTATCAAAGCCACTCTCGCTCTGTGATCCGCCTTCATTCTGCAATCCGCCTTCATTCTGCAATCCGCCTTCATTCTGCAATCCGTCTTCATTCTGCAATCTATCTTCGCTTCCCATTCCGCTTTTGCTTCCCAAATGGGGGTCAAACAGGTTGATGCATTCTACATCCTTCACTCCTCTCTGGAGCATGGCTTGGCAACTCTGCGGAGAAATATCAATGGCTTTTACGGGAATCGATTGGGCTTGCAGGGCGAGTGCATGACATCCTGCACCAGCTCCAACATCCAGCACCTTTCCTTTGGCGAGGCTCAATGCTTTCTGCTCCAGCATCGGCATTTCTTCCAGGTTGCGGAAGAGATGTTTCACCGGCATTTCGTCTTCTTCAAACATAGAAGATAATATGCTCAATTTTCCGGCCTTCCCTTTAGTTTGGTAGTCAAGGATGGCGGCACCCATCGGATCTTTGTCTTTTGATAGTATATCTGTGTTCATACCTACAAAAATACGATTATTTCGCTAAACAGGCTTATCTATATGCATAATTTAACATAAAAATTATCTTTATGCCATAAATAGGTGTCGATTTTTCGTTTATCTTCTTGCAACGATGCAAAAAAATGCTTACCTTTACCGCCAATTTGGACAATGTCAGAAAACGTGTTATCAAAAACAGGTGACTGATTTGTCTATTGTCCTATTATAAAATAAAAGCAATAAAACGATGAGATTACCAGAGAATATCATAGAGATGTTACGGCAAAAATCAGGAAACGATTTGTATTTGCCGTCTGATTGTGAATTCCTTTCACTCGATATCGAGAGCAAATCAGGAGTACATATTGGAGCAACTACGCTTAAGCGCCTTCTTGGTTTTGCTCAAGATGAACGTACACCTCATGCCAGTACCCTGGAGGTGTTGGCAAAATATCTTGGGTATGCTCACTGGGAAGATGTTGTAAATCAAGAGGAAAAATATAGTTCGGATTTTGATACTCCTGAGGACGAAATTCGTGCGGCTAATCTGACTGTAGGTGATCGGGTAGATATAACTTATTCGCCTGGTCGGCATGTAGTTTTTGAGTATGTGGGAGATGATTATTTTGTTGTGGTAGAGCGAGAGGGAAACAAATTGGAACTTGGTGATCGTTTGCAAATCCAGAATTTCATCTTGCATCATCCTTTTTATGCAAGGCAGGTATTCCGGGGAGAAGAATGCCTGGGTACTTATTCTGCTGCTATGGTTTCAGGAATTGATACCTTAAAACTGATCAGGAAATGATGGATTATTCTTCTTTTTCAGGCAATCAACAGGATAGTTTGAGAGAATCCTTACCAGTCTCCGGTTTCATGTGTGAGGCTTATCGTGTGAAGATATACGGCAAACTTCATTTCTTGAAAAAACTGAAACCAGAGCACGAGGACAATATTCTCTTTCGGGAGGCTCTCCAGAAGGAATTTGAGATTGGCTTTCGCTTGGAACATCCTAATATAGTAAGGTATGTTTCCTTTCATGATGATGAAATCTTAATGGAGTATGTAGATGGAGAGGATTTGTTGGCTTTCTTGAAAAATCATCCTACATACTTTGAAGATGCAGAACATTTCGATAAGTTTGTTGGTCAATTCTTAAGTGCTTTGCAATATCTTCATGACAATCAGGTTCTTCATCTCGATTTGAAACCAGAAAACATCATGTTGACTCGCATTGGTTGTGATGTAAAGGTGGTAGATCTGGGCTGCTGTTATTCCGATACTTTTGTTGATTCTACTGGATATACTACGCAGTATGCTGCACCAGAACAGCTCGCCGGTAGGAAGGTGGATGTTAGAACAGATATTTATGCAGTAGGCAAAATATTGGAATTGTTGCCTCATCACCCTATATATAATAAGGTGATAAAAAGGTGCTTGGATAAGAATCCTCAAAACCGTTATCAGACTATTGCGGAATTACAGAAAGCCTTATCTGTAAGAAACTATAATAAAAAGAAAATAGTGGCAGCCGTTTCCATTGTTTTTGCCGTTTCTGTTGTTCTGTTGTTGGCTTTGGCAACTCCTTTTCAGCCTTTGCCAAATGAAGCAAAGGAAACGCCCCGAAACCAAAAGTTGGTTGATAGTAAAAAACGCCCAGCCCCGAGTTTGCAGGAGTCTAAGGAACAGGTTACCGCAGAGGCTGTAGTCGTGAAGAATCCTCCACTTTCGGGTTCTGTTTCGGAAGAAAAGGAGAAAGAGAAGAGCCACAATTGGCAAAAGGAGATGGATGCGATGTTGGATAAAGCTTATAAAAAGAGTATCAGCTCTTTTTGTGATTCCATTTTTCCATCACCAACAGTAGGATTGGCATGGAAGACAAAAAGTTCAGAATTTCATAATCAGGTCATGAAGATTACATCAGATTTTCATGCAAAGTATCCCGAAGTGGAGGAATCATTGCTCTTCGCTTATGCAGAGAATAAATTTCAGAGTGTAGTAGGATATGTGTTTGGTAGGATGCAGGAAAATGGCAGGAAGAACCTTCCTTAGAAAAAGATGAAAATGGAAGAAATGGTCGGCGTCCGATTCTTCCATTTTCATTTTTATTTTGTACCTTTGTCGGCGATGAGAGACAACTCTCGTTGCCCACGCCGTATAAGCTATTGGATGAATTTCGAGACTAAAAAGAAAAATAGTTTCAAAAAAGTTTGGTAGTGTGGATGATTTTCTATATTTTTGCGGTATGTTAAACAATTAAATTGTAAAATATGACATAAACAAATAAAGACATATAGGAAAATGAAGCGTTAGCTTTTTATTCTTGCTTCCTGAAAATCGCCAAATTTAAGAGAAGCCATGAAGAGTAAAGGTTTGACGCTCACGTCTGCATACGGCGTGGGCTTTACTCGTATTATGTGGCTTATGGTGTTTGGCGATACCTCAGGAGGCGTAAACGAAGTAACGGTCCGCGCCATTTTTCTGTCTGATGATGAATACTTGGCCCCTAGTAACATTTGCTATTTATTGCCCTGTTTGAGAGAATGTTTTTATATATAAGTTCTTAGATAAAGTAATGAGGATTTTGGATCTATTAGCTATAGAAATTCTATAAACTTGAATACTTGGCAATCGTATTGTTTAATTATAAAACCTGAATTTATGAAAAAAGTTTTATTCGTTTTTGTTGCTGTCATAAGTATGTTGGCAATGACTTCTTGTGTTGACAAGGAACAGTGTGTTACCTCAGTTCGGGATAAAGGAAAAGGGTTAGAAATTTGGTAGTCTCAAATATTTTTCGTATCTTTGTAGTTGTAAATCAGATAGTTACGAACAATATTAAAAGACTACCAAATGATTACCAAGGACAAAGTTACAGAAATATTTTGTATTATCGATGAGTTTTGCAAACATTTTGATGCAGAAAATGCCCAAAAAGTGTTAATATCATCAAAGGTTACCTCTCGACGTAGGCGTTCAGCCACAATGTCGGACAGCGAGATTATGACAATTCTCCTGTTGTTCCACTTCGGGAGTTATCGTAATTTCAAGCATTATTATCTCTCATTTATAAAGATTGTACTGAAGAAGGAGTTTCCTACAGCAGTATCCTATAATCGCTTTGTGGAGTTGGAAGGAAGAGTCTTCTTCCAGATGATGTTCTTCCTGAACTTGCAGGCTTTTGGAAGATGCACTGGTATAACTTTCGTGGACTCAACCATGATACCCATTTGTCACAATCTCAGAAGATATGCGAACAAAGTATTCAAGGGAATAGCTACAGACGGAAAGGGAACCATGGGATGGTGTCATGGATTCAAACTGCACTTGGCGTGCAATGATCGGGGAGAAATCATAGCGGTTCTTGCACGTCCGTTTTCAGTTTATGTTGCAAAATCACCTGACGCATGGATTTCTGTTACACTTATTGCACCGTCAGTTCTATTCGGCTGTATAACGGCTGTCGAACGAGGTTACTATGAGGGACTCTGCAATATGTATCCTACTGCTTTTTCACAGCTTGCAGAAGGACTTGTTAAAATGCTCGCAGGACTCTTTTTCTGCTCTCTGGTCAATCAAAACAGTCAGCTCATTCTTAATTATCTTCCTGATGGAACTGACATAAGAGCAGCGGCAGCAGGTGCAGGAATATTCGGAGTAACACTTTCTTCTGTCGGGGCGGCACTTTTCTTTCCGATAATGCGTATATTTTTGCCCAAGGAAAACAAATGCGGCGACAAAACTCTTATCAAAACCAGAGATATATCAAAAGAGCTTATTTCAATAGCACTTCCTATCGGAATAAGCTCCGTAGTAACAAATCTTACCGCAATTATAGATTTAGGAACTTTAATAGGCTGTATAGATATGTTCAAGGGTCACTACGTTCTGCCTGAGGGAACGGAACATTCCGATTTGCCGCAGTTTATATATGGTTCATTTTCAGGTATAGCCGTAACTGTTTTCAACCTTGTTCCCTCAATAACAAACATGTCGTTGGCAAAGGTAAGAAAGTTATCTATCATGGAAATGAATGGATGACAGGACTTGGTGTGCTCTATGTGAACAAGCATCTTCCTGAGGTGGCTACAGTGTTTACAACGCATGCTACAAGTATCGGTCGTAGTATTGCCGGTAATAATAAGCCTCTTTACGATTATCTTTTTGCCTATAATGGTGATCAGATGGCGCAGGAACTCAATATGCAAAGCAAGCATTCTATCGAAAAGCAGACTGCTAAGTATGTTGATTGTTTCACTACGGTGAGTGATATTACCGCCAACGAGTGCAAGGAATTGCTCGATAAACCGGTTGATTTCGTTTTGCCTAACGGATTTGACAATAGTTTTGTACCTAAAGCAAGCACCTTTACTAAGAAACGTAAGGAGGCAAGAAAACGTTTGCTCGATGTGGCCAATGCTTTGATGGGTACAGATTTGGATGATGATACGCTCATTGTTTCTACTAGCGGACGTTACGAGTTCCGTAACAAGGGTATCGATGTCTATATTGAGGCTATGAACCGCTTGCTCCGTGACAGCAATTTGAAGAAGAATGTATTGGCTTTCATTGATGTACCTGGTTGGGTAGGAGATCCTCGTCAGGATCTGTTGGACCGTCTGAATAGTGGTAAGAAGTTTGACACTCCATTGGAAGTGCCAGAGATTACCCATTGGTTGCATAATATGAGCCATGATAATGTATTGGGTATGTTGAAGTACTTCAATATGCATAATAATAAGGAAGATAAGGTAAAGTTAATCTTCTTGCCTTGCTACTTGACAGGCGATGATGGTATCATCAACAAAAGCTACTATGATGTAGTATTGGGTAATGATCTCTGTATCTATCCTTCTTATTATGAGCCATGGGGATATACTCCATTGGAGGCTGTTGCGTTCAAGGTGCCTTGTATCACAACAGATTTGGCTGGCTTCGGTCTTTGGGCAAACTCAGAGAAGGGAAGTTACAGTGAGATAGAGGATGGTGTGAAGGTTATAAAGCGTACCGACTATAATTATTCTGAGGTAGCAGATGCTATCAAGGATACTGTAGCAAAGTACTCGGGATTCACCAAGACACAGGTGAACAAGTGTCGTAAAAATGCTGAGATTCTTTCAGAAAAAGCATTGTGGAAACACTTTATCGAGTATTACTATGATGCTTATGACTTTGCCCTGCGCAAGGCTGAAGTTCGTATGAAGAAATAATAATCTCTCTCTTGATGGCGTAAGCCATAAAACAAATATTTGGATTCTGCAAGAATCGCTATGTTTGCAAGATAGAAAATATACATCTTAAAAATAAAACACAATGAAAATTAAGGCAGACTATGCTAATGCTCCTCAATGGAAGGAGACAACCATTAAATCAAGCCTTCCTAAGGAGTTGAAGTGCTTGGATGAAATCGCTCACAATATGTGGTGGGCATGGAATTATGAAGGTCGTGACTTGTTCAAGAGTCTTGATCCAGACTTGTACGAGAAGTGTAATGCTAACCCTGTATTGCTCTTGGAACGTTTGAGCTACGACCGCAAGGAGGCTATTGTTAAGGATAAGGAGACAATGGCTAAGGTGAAGAACGTCTATAAGATGTTCCGTGCGTATATGGATGTGAAGCCTAACGCTAAGCGCCCTTCAGTTGCTTACTTCTGCATGGAGTATGGTATCAACCAGGTAGTTAAGATTTACTCAGGTGGTCTTGGTATGCTTGCTGGTGACTACTTGAAGGAGGCATCTGACAGCAACGTGAATATGTGTGCTGTTGGTTTCCTCTACAGATATGGTTACTTCAAGCAGTCTTTGAGCATGGATGGTCAGCAGATTGCTAACTATGACGCTCAGAACTTCAACTCTCTCCCTATCGAGCGAGTATATGATGAGAATGGTAACCCATTGGTAGTTGATGTGCCTTACACAAACTATCAGGTACATGCATACGTATGGCAGATGAATGTAGGTCGTATCAAGTTGTATCTTCTGGATACAGATAATGATATGAACTCAGAGTTCGACCGTCCTATCACTCACTCTCTCTACGGTGGTGACTGGGAGAACCGTTTGAAGCAGGAGATTCTGCTCGGTATCGGTGGTATGCTTGCATTGAAGAAGATGGGTATCAAGAAGGATATCTATCACTGCAACGAGGGTCATGCTGCTCTCTGTAACTTGCAGCGTCTCTGCGACTACATCGAGGAGGATGGCTTGAACTTCAACCAGGCTCTCGAGTTGGTTCGCGCTTCTTCTCTCTATACTGTTCATACTCCAGTGCCAGCTGGTCATGACTACTTCGACGAGGCTCTCTTCGGCAAGTACATGGGTGGCTATCCACAGCGCCTTGGCATCTCTTGGGATGAGTTCATCGGTATGGGTCGTGAGAATGCAGACGATCACAACGAGCGTTTCTGCCTCTCTACATTCGCTTGCAATACTTGTCAGGAGGTTAACGGTGTAAGTAAGCTTCATGGTTGGGTAAGCCAGCAAATGTTCTCTAACATCTGGAAGGGTTACTTCCCAGAGGAGAACCACGTAGGTTATGTAACCAATGGTGTTCACTTCCCAACTTGGACAGCAACAGAGTGGCGTAAGCTCTACGATACATATTTCGACAAGAACTTCATGAACGACCAGAGCAACGAGGAAATCTGGCATGCCATCTACAAAGTTTCAGATGCTGAAATCTGGAATACCCGTATGGCATTGAAGAAGAAGCTCGTAGCTTATATCCGTGAGAAGTTCACCCAGACATGGTTGAAGAACCAGGGTGACCCTGCTCGTGTAGTATCTCTCTTGGAGCGCATCAACCCTAATGCTTTGATGATTGGTTTCTGCCGTCGTTTCGCCACTTACAAACGTGCACACTTGTTGTTCACAGATCTTGACCGCCTTTCCAAGATTGTCAACGATCCTGAGCACCCGGTACAGTTCCTGTTCTCTGGTAAAGCTCATCCGGCAGATGGTGCAGGACAATACGGACAACCACGAAACCGCATTCACCGTCAGTATCGACCATATAAAAACTTCGACAGGAATCAGCGCTTTTGACCGTTCCGTTACAGCAATGGCAGTTGCCGACAAAACTTCAAAACCGGAAGATTTCCGCCGTCCTGGCCATATGTTTCCGCTTGTTGCAAAAGAGGGCGGAGTTTTTGAGCGGACAGGGCACACAGAAGCAACAGTTGATTTTTGCAGGCTTGCAGGTTTGACTCAGGCAGGACTTTGCTGCGAAATTATGAGTGAAGACGGACACATGGCGCGCCTTTCAGAACTCAAAAAAATGGCGGCTGAATGGAATCTAAAGCTCGTTACGATTGAACAGCTCATAAAATACAGAAAAACTCACGAAAAAATCGTGGAAAAAGTTGCCGAAGCAAAACTTCCGACAAAATGGGGAAATTTTAAGCTCGTCGGATTTTTGGACAAAATCACAGGAGCGGAACACGCGGCTCTCATAATGGGAAATGTAAACGGCGAAGACAGCATTTTGTGCCGTGTTCATAGCGAATGTTTGACAGGCGATACTTTCGGCTCTTTAAAATGCGATTGTGGCGATCAATTTTCTGCGGCAATGACAAAAATTGCAGAAGAAGGCCGTGGAGTTCTTTTGTATCTCCGTCAGGAAGGCCGTGGAATCGGTCTTTTAAACAAAATAAAAGCGTATGCGCTTCAAGACCGCGGAATGGA
>OQVL01001330.1_pt1 | contig 14705 bp, 8 predicted proteins | sample 1691501 | NCBI WGS metagenome assembly OQVL01 (sample SAMN03418253, study PRJEB22391) | human gut metagenome | biome: human-gut; feature: organic feature; material: feces | host: Homo sapiens | place: Tanzania | collected 2013-01
CCTCCTAATTTTAAGCGATTACAGATTTGATTGATACCTCAGTGAACTGTGCACGGTGACCGTTCTTCTTGCGATAGTCCTTGCGGCGCTTCATCTTGAAGACGATAACTTTGTCACCCTTAACGAGGGGGTTCACAACCTCACATACAACTTTTGCACCTTCTACGGCAGGTGCACCTACCTGTACTGAACCTTCATTGTCAACAAGCAGTACCTTGTTGAATTCAACAGTCTGGCCTTCCTGAGCGTCCTTGATGTGATGAACGAAGAGCTTCTTGCCCTGCTCTGCCTTGAACTGCTGACCGTTAATCTCTACGATTGCGTACATTTAAAAATTTAATATAAACGGGTTTTTCCGTGAGGCGGACAGCACCATGTTGTCACTTCTTCGAGCCCCTGCGGATTAAATCGGCTGCAAAGGTACTAATATTTTGTTTAGTGGAGAAATTTGAAGCTGTATATTTTGTAAAGTTTAACAAAAAATATAGGAAACTGCAAAAAATGGCATTCTTCACCTTTTGGAATGTTGAATGTGAAATGGCCGGCGTTCATATGTGCTACTTTGCTACAACTATTGTCGGCAGGGCCGCTTTGGAGTTTTTAGATGTTAGGTGTTTAACTGTTGAAAACGAAAATAGGAGGAAAACTCCTTCGCTTTCCTCCTACTTGGTTATGGGATTTTGATATTGGCTCTTATGAGTTATTTCAATTTCTTAAACACGTTCTTCATCTGCTCTCCCAATCCGATAGTGTAGCCCTGTGAAGAGAAAACTACGCGGTTGAATGTGTCTGCAATGATGAACATCGGCATCTGGGTCTTGCTCTGCAGTTTCATTTCGCGTGCAATTTGCTCACGGATAGAGCCGTCCTTATCGATGGCGTACTGCACGGTTGAAGGCAATGAGCCGAACTCGTCCTTCTGGAATTTCTTGGCGTCAGCCTCGCTCTCGAAGAGAAGCACAACGGGTCTGCCCCAATCCTCAAAGGCTACGCGCTCCTTCTCGATGTCGTGCAAAGCGTGGTTGGTGGGTTCCTGGCCTACGCCAAGCACAGCAAGAATGAAGTAGCCACGGCCTGTCTGCGAGAGGATGCTCACGTCTTTGCCGTCCTTATTGATGATTGACTCCGAGTTGAACTGTCCGATCACGCTCACGTCGTTGGCGTCCTGGCGTATGTCGAGCGGCAGGGTAGTGGTCTTACCCTTCTCGATGTTGAATATGCGTGTGGCTGCAAGCACGTTGCCGCTGGCGAGTCGTGTGCCTGTGGTGAGCATATAGGTGCCGGTGTCAAACGAGTAGCCATTCTTGAAGGTGTTGCTCCAGCATGTGCCGTTGCCCATGTCGGCCTGTCCCTCTTCGAAGTTCATCAGTTGCGGAGTGCCGTTTACGAGGCGGCTGATGGTGAAGTGGCTGTAGTATTTCGGGTCGTCGAGGAATGCGCTTGGCTCGTAAGTGAGTACAAGTTTGCCTGTTTGGGCTGCGGCCTGTGAGTTGGAATTGAATTTCACATCCATCCATTTGCCATCCTTCTTATACTGCACCTTTCCGGTTACAGCATCCTTTCTGGCTTCAATGCCAAGGCTGCGGGCAACATCCACGAAGAAGATGTCGCGTGAGCGTTCGTCGGTCATCTTCGACTGCATCACTCCTACAGGAGTCTGTGCAATCTGAAGGGCCTTTTTGTCGGGGTTGAGTCGGATGTTCTTGTTTATCCACGCCACGAGAGTTGTCGGGTCTTTGCGGAATTCATCTGCAGTCTTTCCTGGGAAAGCCTTCTCGAAATAGTTCTTGAACGGCAGGGTGATCATCTCGTCCTCAACGCGCGGCGAGAGTTGGTCGGTCTTGGCTGTGAAGTTGTCCTCAAGGATTTCTGTTTGTATGTCGCGCAGGTCCTTGTCGCTTAGAGTGGCGAGAATGCCGAGCGCGCGGCTTTCATTGTCCTTGTGTCGGGCGAGGAAGTCGATGATTGTCTGCTTGTTGCCGCGAGCCTTAACGAGATATTCGGCAGCCTTTGGATTGATCTTTTCAGCCTGTTCCTTGGTGAGGAAAGTGGCGGTATAGGCTTTTCGTACGGAGTCCTCGTAGGCGAAGCGACGGTTGTTTTCCTTGCGCATCTCGTCGCTGACATGAGGCATCTGCACATTCTCTACTGGAGGCACAATGTTGAAGGTCTCTTCAGGGAAGATAAGCTGCTTGTTGTCGGCCTGTGCGTCGCGGTTAAGGTTGATTGTAATAGTTTTGTCCTTTCCGAACGAAGCCTTTTGGTAGCCGTATTTGCCATCTTTTGATGCCCAGATGAGCAAGTCGCCTATACCGGCAGACAATGAGGTGTTGCCCGACTGGTCGGTGTATTTTGTGACGGCTGTATAAAACTCGGCATAGTTGTAGATTTTGAAGTCTACTCTTGCTCCGGCAACGGGATTGCCGTTGGTGTCCTTAATGGTGAAGTTCACCTTGGCTGTTGGTGCATAGTTGGAGGTGAGGTTTATCTCCGTGAAGTTGCTTGTGCGGAGCAATGCCTCTTCAGGACCTTGGTAGTCGCCGAAGGCTCGTGTGTGCATAAGCATGGCTCGCGAAGCCGGTGCGTTGAACCATCCGAGGTTGAGCACTGGTTCTGGCTCGCAAGCTCCGAGGAACCACCATTTGCCGTCGGCCCAAGCCTCTACCCAAGCATGGTTGTCGTCGGTGTGTGCCCAGCGTGGGGTGTAAACCTGTCGTGCAGGAATGCCCACAGCGCGCAAGGCTGCAACAGTAAATGTGCTCTGTTCGCCGCAGCGTCCGGTGGCAGTACGCAGAGTTTGCAGGGGCGATGATGTGCGTGCGTCAGCAGGCTGGTAGGTCACTTTCTCATGACACCAATGGTTCACCTCAAGAATTGCGTCGTGCATTGAAAGGTTCTTGATGCGGTCCTTCAGCTCTTTGAAGAAAACGCTGCGTGCCTCGTCGAGCGGTTCGTTGTTCACACGGATAGGCATCACGAAATGACGGAACAAAAGTTCGGGCACGTCCTTACCCCAAGGCATTTCCTTGCGTGCTTTGAACGACAGGCGTACGTTGTCGGCGAAGAAGGAGGTGGGATAGTCGGTTACGTCGGCAAGTGGCATGTAGGCGTAGAGGAATTCAAGTGCCTCGCGCTCGTCGGTTGTGAGTTTTTCTTTTTTGATGTTGTAGAAGTTTTTGCCTATAGTCTTTATGCGCTCGTTGAACTGCTGCTCCATATTGTTGCGGTAGGCAGTGTTGGAGATGAATGACCCTTGAGCGTTAGCCGTGAAGCATAAAGCAAAGAGTGAGGCTGAGATTAAAAATCGTTTCATGTAGTTTTAGTCTTGGTAGATGTCTGTTGGACATTAAAAATTAAAGAAACTAAGAATGAAGAATTATTATAAGCTTTGCTTGTTGTTTGTTTTCGGCCAGTTGCCTTAGAAGCAAGTCATAATTCTTCATTCTTAGTTCCTGTTGTTAATTCTGTAAAACTCCAATTAGTGAGTTTCAAAACATTTCTGATGTTAGTTCTCCTTATTTATTATAAGTCGATCTTCTGGACTCTGCGTTCGTGGCGTCCGCCCTCAAACGGAGTCTTGAAGAATTCGTCAAGAGCCTTCTCGGCAGTCTTGTTGTCGATGAAGCGACCTGGCAATACGAGCACGTTGGCGTCGTTGTGCTGGCGAGCGAGCTGTGCAATCTCGGGCGACCATACCAATGCTGCGCGCACACCCTTGTGCTTGTTCAATGTGATGGCCATTCCCTCACCGCTGCCGCAAATGCCGATGCCAGGATAAACATCGCCCTTTGAGATGGCGTCGCCGAGAGAGTGGGCAAAGTCGGGATAGTCGCAACTAATATCACTATAAGTGCCATAGTCCTTGAAAGGAATATTGTTGCTTTCGAGATACTCAATCACGAATTTCTTCAATGCGTAACCTGCGTGGTCGCATGCAATACCTACTGTTTTGATTTCCATAGTTGTTGGGTTTTTAATGGGTTAAAGGTTCCGCACATCGCATGTGTGAGGTGCAATGTGCGGAGCGTTATGTTTTAGTTATTTAGATAAAAAGTTCTTTACCTGGTTGTATACGTTCTCGGCGTTGAAGCCAAGCTTCTCGTCGAGCACCTTGTAAGGGGCTGAGAAGCCAAACGATTCAAGTCCGTAGACGGTACCATTGGCACCTACCAAGCCCTGAAGGTTGACAGGCAGACCTGCTGTAAGTCCAAAAATCTTGGAACCTGTCGGCAGGATGCTCTCCTGGTATTCCTTGGTCTGGTTGCGGAACAATCCTTCAGAAGGAACGCTTACAATGCGCACCTTGATGCCGTCCTTGCGGAGCAACTCGGTTCCTGCAGCGAGAGTTGAAACCTCTGAGCCAGAAGCGAGAAGGATAACGTCGAAGTCGGCGTCGGAACCTTCTACTACATAAGCACCCTTGCGAGCCTGCTCGTAGTCGTTGCCTTCGGGCAATGAGGCGATGTTCTGGCGAGAGAAGATGAGGGCCGTAGGAGTAGCCATGTTCTCAACAGCCATCTGCCAGCATACAGTTGCCTCGTCTGTATCGGCGGGTCGGAACACGCGTACTGAATCCTCGCCCTTGTGGTTCTTGAGCTTCTCCATGAGGCGGATCTGTGCTTCCTGCTCCACTGGCTCGTGGGTAGGGCCGTCCTCGCCTACGCGGAATGCGTCGTGTGTCCAAATGAACTTGATAGGTACGCGCATGAGTGCTGCCATACGTATTGCAGGCTTCATGTAGTCGGAGAATACGAAGAATGTTCCGCAAGCTGGAATTACGCCACCGTGCAGATACATACCGATGCATACGCAAGCCATTGTGAGCTCAGAAACACCTGCCTGGAAGAAGGCTCCTGTGAAGTCGCCTGCCTGAAGGTTGTGTGTGTATTTGAGGAAGCCGTCGGTCTTGTCGCTGTTGCAAAGGTCGGCAGATGAAACCACCATGTTGTCCACCTGCTGTGCCAACACACCGAGGCAAGCTGCCGATGCGGCACGTGTGGCAGCGTCACGCTTCTGCACCAATGCGCTCCAGTCTACTTTAGGAGCGTTGCCCGAGAACCAGTCGTCCATCTTGGCTGCCAATTCTGGGTTCTGTTTGCGCCATTCCTTTTCCTCTACGTGGCGAGCCTTAACGATTTCGCGAAGCTCAGCGTTGCGCTTGGCATAAAGCTCCTTAACGTCGTCGAAGATGACGAATGGATTCTCCAAGTCACCTCCAAGGTGCTTGACGGTGTTGGTGTAGGCGTCGCCTCCGAGCGGAGCGCCATGGGTCTTGACGTTGCGCTCATAGCTTGAGCCGTCGTCCTTAAGGGCACCCTTGGCCATTGTTGTGTGGCCGATGATGAGTGTCGGACGCTCGGTCTCCTTCTGTGCCAATACAAGTGCTGCACGTATGGCGTCGGGGTCGTTGCCAGGAATTTCCATCACGTTCCAGCCCCATGATTCGTATTTCTTGGCTGTGTCTTCCTTCATCACCACATCACACTCTGTGGAGAGCTGGATTTCGTTGGCATCGTAGAACATAATGAGGTTGTTGAGTTTCAGCAAACCTGCGATGCGTCCTGCACCCTGCGAAATTTCTTCCTGCACGCCACCGTCGGAGATGTAGGCATAAACTTTATGCTGCATCATTGTAGAGCCAAGACGTGCCTCGAGGAATTTCTCGGCAATGGCTGCACCTACAGCATAGGTATGACCCTGTCCGAGTGGTCCGGATGTGTTCTCTATGCCTCGTTCAATATCGCGCTCTGGATGTCCGGGGCATACGGAGTCCCACTGACGGAATGTCTTGAGCTCTTCGATGCTGAACTTTCCCTGCATGGCAAGGGCTGAGTAGAGCATTGGCGACATGTGACCTGGGTCAAGATAGAAACGGTCGCGTCCTGCCCATGTGGGCTGGTCGGGATCGTAGACCAAGAATTCAGAAAAGAGGACATTGATAAAGTCGGCACCGCCCATGGCGCCGCCGGGATGTCCTGACTTTGCTTTTTCTACCATTGAAACGGCAAGCAGGCGAATGTTGTCTGCTGCATGGTTCATCAGTTCCTTGTTGTTCATGTTCGTGTTAGGTTGTTATTTTTTTTATCTTTTTGCAAAGATAGTCATATTAGTTGAAACAATCAAGAGAAGTTGGGTTTAAATTTTAGAATTTGTATAAAAAGCAAAAAGCATAGACTGTTTCACAACAACCTATGCCTTCTTAACCTTAATAATCTAATACCATGAAAAACACAATGCAAAGATAGTTTGATTTTCCAAACTAACAAAGGTTTTCATGTTTTATTTGTGTAAATATAATATTCATTAACAAAGGATGTGGCGTTTTTTACTTTTGTTTATAAAATGTCGAATTTTTAGTGCTTTAGAAGCTCCATTTTACTTGCAAGTCAACATCGGTTTTCCAAGAGCTGTTGATTTGTTGATATGAGCTTGATATTACGTCGCGGTCGAAATATTTGGTCGTCCCCACCTTGCCTATTACAATGATGCTACTGCCCACCTTGCCTTTGGCGAATATAGCTGTCCTCATTCCTCTTCCGTAGAACATAGGAAAGGAGAATGTGTAGAGAGAGCCTCGTTCGTAGATGTAGATGCGTGAGTTATAGTCGTTGGTGTGAAAATAGCCCACGTTGGCAGCTATGTTGAGGCTGTTGTGATTGTAGCTGAGTGTTTGGCTGAGCATTCCACCGAAACTGTTTTGCTTGTTTGGCAGGTTGAACGGGAATAAGACGCAAGCTCCGTCCAATTGTGTTTTGGCCTGCCAATGGTTGTCGTTGTAGGCAAATATTAGGCGGACGCGGTGTTCTGTTTTGTTGATAAGTATGTTCTTGTCGTTTATGTACGTATAGTTTTCTTGTTTAAGTTTTACACGATAGCGTGCTGTTAAATTGGTTTTCAGGGATAGATTGTACGTGGCTTGCACCATGTTGTCCCACGAGTGCGAGGAGAGGGAAGCCGTGTAGCGTGCCCATGGAAAATAGGCAAAGTCTGTGTAGGCGAGTATCGACAGGCGTGCGAGGGGAGTCCATGCAGCACCGATATACACGCCGCTCTCGTTCTGCACTTTGCCTCCGTCGCTGAACGACGCTCCTAAGAGAGAGTAATAACGATAGGAGTAGTAGCGTTGAATGGCTGTAAGCGTAAGCGACGAATTGGCCTTAAGCGAAAGGCTGTTGAGTGTAGCTATTGCTCCATTGTTGTTGATGGCTGTCTCGCCATTTATGTTGATTCGATGATTGATAAATCCATAGTCGATGCTGCCGTTGTGGAAATTATTGCCTGCAGGATCGTATTTGCGGAATAATTGTGTGGTGTTAGGATGAAGTTCGCGGTTGAATGATGTGTATATTGCATTTGCACCAAAATGTAACCCGTCCTTACGCCAACGCAAAGAAAGACCTGTGGCTAATTGTGAAGAGTTGTGCTTGCGCCGCATTTCGCTCATTGTTCGGTGGTAGCCGGTGTGAAGTAGTGTTTTTATTGAGCCGTCGCTATTCAGCGTTGCGTCTATTTTGCGGTAAGACACAAAAGATGTGAGGTCGATGTGTTTGCCAAGCGCAAATGTTGCAGCCGCACCTTGCAGATAGTAAGCGTCAGAGCGTGATGAGTTGGGCGATATAGTGTTGGATGGTGTGCTGAGGACGAGCGATGTGGTTTTTCCGAGTGTGAAACTTGTGTTAATGGTAAGTCCCATGCCAAAGCGCATTTTGTATTGTCCCAAGGCGAGAGTCTTCAGAATCCCCAATTTGCGTATTATGGCATAGTAGGCATAATGGTCGTAGCCCATATTGTTGCCGCTGGAGAAGAATGGTTCTCCAGCGTCCTGTGTGCCAGTAAGTCCTATCTTTAAGTATTGGCCGTACTTGAATGTGTAGCGCATCCAATGTTTGTATTTATATCCGAGATAGCCTTTGCGGTCGCCCTTGCGGTTGTAGCAGGGAATGCTTGTCGTAGCTACGAGTTCGTGTTTGCCGTATTTTAGAATGTTTTTGAGTGTAGGATACTTTTCCTCTTTTTCCACATTATCTATATATACGAAGCATCGAAGGAGTTGCAGGCGTACTGGGTCGAGCGACTGGAGCATCGACAGTTCGCCGATAGAGCGTAGCGGACGGTATCGGTCGAGATATTCTATAAGTTCTTCGGTTTGCGAGGTATTGAGAAAGGATAATTGCTTTATTTCGTTGTCTGTAGCTGTATTGAGGTTGATAGGAGATGTTTCGAGCTCGCACAGTAGTTCGTACAAGTCCTCAAGGTTGTCGTTTTCGATGTCGTCATAGTCGGCGAGTCGGTCGAAGTGTTGTTGCCATGAGTGTTGTATGGGATCTGGCGGTTCGGGAGCTTGGGCGAATCCGTGCAGGTGCAGGGCGATGAGAAGCAAAAGGGTAGTGGTATGTTTCATTGGTGACATTATTTTGTTTAATAGGTAATAGACAGCATGGAAATCGTTTTTAGACAATCGACAATGGATTTGTATTAATAAGTCCATTATCGATTGTCCTTTCGTCTTATTTCTTCTTTTTGTTTTTCTTTCTCCAGAAGAACAGGTCGGAGAACTTCGTGAAGTCTTTTTTCATCACAACGCCCACGCCTTGAGTGTTGAGGCTGTTGCGCGTGAAGTAGCGGTCGTTGGTCTTGTTGTAGACATTGATGGCGAGATTGCCGTTTGGGAACAGCAGATACTTAAGGTCGAAGTCGCCGATAAAGCTTGTCGTGGCGTTTGGGTTGTCTCTATAGCCGAACTGTCCGTTGAAGAGCAGTCGGTTGTTGAGCATACTGCCCGACAGCAATCCTTCATACTCAGCATTGTTGAATCCCTCGGTTCCTGTCGATATGTTTGCTCCGAAGTTCCAATTGTTGCTGTTTATTACGTTGTTTAGCACGCTGTTGAGCTGCTGGCTTATTGTGCCGCTTAAGAAGCTCTGCATGGCAAGCGACGTCTGGCTATATTGCGGTGCATCGCCCTGGCTGGCGTTGTTGCTGTTCTGAGCCATGAATCTTCCAACGGCAAGTAGATAGAGCACCTGTTGGTTTTTCTCCTCTTCAGCATTAAGCAACGAGTAAACCATTTGCTTCACATCGTTCGACATGTTTGGCATGTCAAGGTCAAAGTCTACTTTTGGCGCATTGGGGGTGCCCGTGATGTTCATCAGGCAGTTCACGCGCACATTGTTGTTGGAGAACGAGTGTCCGATGTTGAGGTCGGCAAGACTCACACTGTTGAGTATGTACAATGCCTTGAGGTTGAGCGAGGCGTTGTAGGGGTCGCCCCCGAAGGATATTGTTCCGCCCTTCTGAAAGAGGAAGTCCTTCTTTATGATGTTTTGTATGGTGAGCTTGTAGACACCGTGGTCGACAATATAGTTGCCGTATATGTCGAATGTTCCCTTGTTAAAATATGTGGCTCTAAGCACACCGTCTCCATTTAGTGTGATGTAGTCGCCTGTCTTCTCGTCCATCAGCAACTTCAGAGTGGCGTTGGGGTTGCAGTTGATGAGGAAGTTGAGTCGTATATTAGTGGATATGTCCACTTTGTTATCATCTTCATCGTTGTCTATAGAGTCGTTGTTGGCAACATCGTGGTTCTTCCAACTAATGAAGTCGCTCGACCCTATAGCTGTTTGGTCGGCTACATTGTACACGAGTATGCTGTTTTTTTCGGGCACTGCGTTGATGTCAATAGTCACCTCGCCGCTTCGTCCCTTTATCTTGCAGTCGCCTGTGACGTAAGCTGTACCGTAGAAAGTGTTCTCGCCGAACGAGTGAGTGTCGTAGGCGAGCAGGTTCTTTGCCTTAATGCCAAGGTCGTACGACAGGTTGGTTAGGTGCTGATGGTAGACGCTGCCCGTCATTATTCCTATATTTCCGTTGCGGTCGTAGATAGTGTCGCCTTTGAACTTTATCTCGTCGGGTACAAATGTCACGGAGTCGTTGCGCATCCAATATGTAGTGTTGAGTGCAGTCATTCGCACAGAGCCGTTGACCACAGCCTTGCCCACCAGATTGATGTTGTTCAGCGGACCCACTACGTTCAATTTTCCGTTGATGTCGGCATCCACGTTGTCCATGAACGAGCCGCAGAAGCTCTCCATAAACTCAGCTCTTGTGCGGTGGGCATCAATGCCAAGGTCTATATAGTTGTGCTTGGGCGACACGTATCCGTTGATGTCGGTGTGGCGTCCGTCCTCATCTTGTGCGATGGCACCGATATTGATGCGTCCTTCGTCGACATCGTAGTTCACGTTGGCGTAGAGAGTTCCCATGCGTCCCGACTCAAACTTGAAGTCTTTCACCTGCAGGTCGGCGGTAAGCAATGGCTTTCCGTTGAACGCTCCCGCTACCCGTGCCTCTCCCGAGGCCATGCCGAAGAAGTCAACAGAGTGGAAGTTTACAAGGTTCAGCACATAGCTCACGTCGATGTCGTTGAGGGTTACGAGCAACGAGTCTTCAAGGCTCTTTGTTGCTGTTCCGTTGATGGCAAGCATCTGGTTGTCGTGGCTTATGGAGAATCCGTCAACCTTAAGTCGGTTCTTGCTATAGACGATGGCTGATGGGGCCACTTGCCACGTTGTGTCGCCGATGGTCGCACGCGATGGCAGCACGTCGATGTAGGCAGTCGACACTCCGTCGTCGTCCTTGGCAAACACGGTGCTTGCGTTTATTACGCCCTTTAATGGGTGGCGGTCGTTGTTGCTGAAGCTCAAAGATGTGTTCAGATGATTGTCCGAAGCTCCGGCTCTGAGGTTCAGGGCTATGAATTTGCCTTTATTGGCAAGTTTCTTTATTCGTATGTCGGCTTTCAGTGTGTCGCTTGGCGACTCGATGTTGATGAAAGCGTCGCGGAAGCGGTTGCCGTTGTAGGTGAATGAAGGAACGTCGCACCAAAGGTCTATTTTCTCGCGTTTGTCGTCCAACTCGCCGTTGATGTTGAGTGGACGGTGGATTTCGAGTGGTATTCCAAGAAGGTTTTTCATCCATTGTGTGTCTGATATCGACGCATTAATGGTGAAGTCGTTGTGTTCCTTCTGTGGCTGCCGTGTCAGCCCAGGGATAGTAGGCAGTTTGCTTGCCACCATGTTGAGCGCGCTTCTGGCGATGGTGTTATAGTTGAATTGTCCATTGATGTTGACAGTTCCGAAGTCGCTTTCGAGGTTGAGATAGTGGTTTTCGCCCTCGAATCCGGTTTTTACTGTCACGTTGTTCAGCGCGTATTCGTTCTCAGGCGACTGCATTTTGAAATTGCTCACCTCAACCATTCCGTTGGCATTATTGATATTGTTGCCTTTGATGTCGCAGTTGATGTTTGCTGCAAATGCTGTCGACTGCCATTTCGGTGTGAGTCCGAGAGCGTGGGGCGCAAAGTTGTTGACCGATGCCTCCACCTTTAGCAACGGAGTCTTGCTTGCTATATTGAGAAGGCCGTTTACGTCAATATCGGCGTTAGGGTCGTCGATGCCTATTTTTCCTTCCACTATTTTGTTGCGGTAGGAGGCATTGAGTTGTATGTCGTGGTATTTGTAACCGTTAAAGTCGAAGTCGTACACTCGTCCTGCTGCAGCCAAGTTGTCCATTGACGTGCCGTGTATGTTCAGGTTGGCCGACACATGTCCGAGTGTTTTGTTGTCGGCAAGTTTTCCAACGTCAAAACCTTTGGTCTCGATGTCGGCCTTAATGTTTTTGCTGCTTTTGTTGAGAGCTAACTTGATGTCTCCCAATGAAGTGGCGAGTTTTACATTTGCTGTCAGCCGATTCTTGTCGCCATATGCATGGCCGCTAAGACTTATGTCGCCAATGCGTGTCACTACTGCCGGAACATCTTTTCCGGTGGCAGTTGCAACGATATAGGCAATGGCTTCATGGTTGGCGCTTAGTTCGCTCACGTTGGCAAACCACGACATTTTCTCCATGTAGTTTTTTATACCACCATTTGCAATGAGTTGCAGGCTGTGCTTCTTGTTTGCGAGTTCCAACCGCGTTACGGCTATTTGGTCGCCGCTACCGTTGAAGTTTACCTTAAGGCTTATAGGTTCTTTAGTGGCGCTTAGTTTTGGCACAAACCCTGCAATGTCGGCAAGGCTTATTCGTGGTGCGTTAATGCTTCCGTTGAATTTCAACGAGGGCATTTCTATTTTGCCTTCTTTCTTATGGAATGAGGCTGAGATGTTTTCCGATTGTATTAATGTGGATGGAAGTTCAAGGTTGAAGTCGTTTATGCTTGCGCCCTTAGGTCCATATATGGCGTGTAGCGATAGCGCCTTGAGTTTTAATCCGCAACGCTCCTCAAGGGCGATGCGCTTCACTTTCACGTTGAGTGAATCGTCAGTTATGCGGTTTATAATAATATGTGCGCTTATATTGTGTGCGTTGATGTTGTCGGGCGAGAATTTTCCCGAGTTGTAGGCACGCGACAATACGCGCCAGCTTACAGAACCGTTGCGTATGATGAGCGAGTTGATTTGCAGGTTGAGTGGCGTCTTCTGTTTGGTGGTGTCTTTCGATGCGAGCGAGTCGACAACAAATTGGAAGTTGGGCTTTGAGTCGGCTGTGGCTTTATAGAGATTGGCTTGAAGGCCGAAGAACTGTGCCGATGTAATCTCTATTTCTCCGTTGGCAAGTGCCAAAAGGTCTATTTTCACCGATATGCGCGACACGCGGAGCATCTGTTTGCCCTGTTGGTCCTGCATTTCGGTGTCGTCGATGATGAGGCGGTTGACAAAGCCCAGGTCAACCCTGCCGATGCTCACTTTGGTGCCGAATTTATGGCACAAAGCATCCGCCACACGTTCTCCCACAAAAGTTTGGATGAAAGGAATGTGCAGCAGAATTACGATAGCTGTGTATAGACCGATGATGGTCCAAATGGTTATGTTTATAATGCGCTTTAACACTTGGAAATACCTATTGTTTGTTCTTAATCAAATAGAATTACAAAATTACGGAAAAACATTGATAAACACAAATTATTAAAGTGAAAAGGTGACGAGTGAATCGAAAAAAGCCCAATATTCTCCATCTGCAATAAATATTATTTATTAAAATAGCCTATAATGAAAAAATTTTGCTTACCTTTGTGGCCAACAATTATTAACGAAGAAACTATAAAGCTAATAAACAAATAAAAAAAACTAATCATTAATAGTATGAAAATGAAACGCGTATTGTCGTCGCTGCTTTGTGCTGCCGCGATGACTGGTGCGATGGCACAGGCTGCCCTGCCCAAAGAGACAGAGGAGCAGAAGGACAAGCGTATGGAATGGTTCGACCATGCCAAGTTTGGAGTTTTTATCCATTACGGCATTTATGCTGTGAATGGCGTGTCGGAGAGTTGGTCGTTCTACAACAAGTACTTGCCGTATGAGCAATATATGTCACAATGCTCTGGCTTCACAGCCAAGAACTTCGACCCCAAGGCTTGGCTCGACCTTATCAAGGAGAGTGGTGCAAGATATACTGTGCTCACAACCAAGCATCACGACGGTGTGGCTCTGTGGGACACCAAGTATAGCGACCTCAACACCGTTAAGTCGACTGCTGCCAAGCGCGACATCGTGACTCCGTTTGTCAAGGAAGTGCGCAAGCACGGACTCAAGCTCGGACTCTACTACTCGCTCATCGACTGGTCGCACCCCGATTATCCTAACGTCTCTCGCACAGAAACTCGCTACGACGTGAAGGAAGATCCAGCACGCTGGCAGAAATTCCTGAAGTTCGACTTCGACCAGCTCGGCGAGCTTAATGCCTATAAGCCAGATCTCTATTGGTTTGACGGCGACTGGGAGCAGACAGCTGAGACTTGGAACGCCAAGGGCATGTCGGAGTTTCTGCGCAAGGCCAACAAGAACGTCATAATCAACTCGCGCATACAGGGCTATGGCGACTATGCCACTCCTGAGCAGGGCGTGCCAGTGGTTCGCCCTGAGGAAAAGCATTGGGAACTTTGCATGACTATGAACGACTCGTGGGGCTATCAGCATGCCGACAACAACTACAAGTCGCCCTATATTCTTCTGCGCACATTTGTCGACTGCCTGTCGATGGGTGGCAACATGCTTCTCGACATCGGTCCGAAGGAAGACGGAACTATTCCCGAGGAGCAGGTGGCTATACTCAAGGAGTTTGGCCGCTGGACAAAGAAGCACAAGGAGGCTATCTACGACACACGCGCCGGCATTCCCAACGAGCATTTCCAGGGCTACACCACATTGAACAAGGCTGGCGACATCCTTTATCTCTACCTCCCTTACAAACCCAATGGTCCTATCGAGGTGAAGGGATTGGTGAACAAGGTGAACCGCGTGTGGGTTGTTGGCAGTGGCGAGATAATCTCTTCAAAGGTCTACAACAAGAACTATTGGAGCGATGTGCCTGGCAACCTTTATATTAATGTGCCTGAACGTTCGCTCGACCCGATGATTACTGTAGTGGCTGTATTGCTCGACGGACCCATCAAGCTCTATCGTGGAGCTGGCAAGGTGATTGAGAGCAACTAATATTTGTTTGCATTCATATGTAGCAGAGCATTGCTCTATAAAAAGCTTTTGTGTAGGAGGTTGGACTGTTTTGCCCAACCTCCTATATTTTATGGTCTGATTTGTAATGTCTATTTAGCATTATTGCCCATTTTTTGCAATTGTATAGGCCAACTTCCTTGTAAAAAGCATTATAATAAAAATAATTAAAAGCACTCCTAGTATATTAACTTTATC
>OQVL01001331.1_pt1 | contig 14702 bp, 7 predicted proteins | sample 1691501 | NCBI WGS metagenome assembly OQVL01 (sample SAMN03418253, study PRJEB22391) | human gut metagenome | biome: human-gut; feature: organic feature; material: feces | host: Homo sapiens | place: Tanzania | collected 2013-01
ATATTAGGAGGTAAAAGCTATGCTTTCACGAGGTAATATCTATGCTTTTAGGGCGTAAAAGCTTAGATATGGGGAAATCATTGCTCAATTTTTACGTTTCTGTTCAATTTTTCCTTCAACTTTTTTTGCTCTTTTCAATGATAATTATTACTTTTGTATGCGAAATCAGTTTACCACTCCACATTTCACACTTTTACCACACAACTGCGAAACCACTATTATTCAGACAAATGAAACACTTTAGCTCATATCTGAAACAAACGAGATTTCTATTTTTGATGCTCTGCCTATGCCATCTCATGCCAGCCAATGCGCAGATGGAAGGCTTCACCAGAACCATAATACACACCATCCCTCAACTGCCCGTGAATGCCCTCAACTGCTCTTTCCACGACTCTGAAGGATATATGTGGTACGGCACTGTCGATGGATTGTGCCGTGACGACGGATATACGGTACACACTTTCCGAAATGATTTCCTCACTCCCGAACTCATACAGATAAACCTCGTGCTCGGCATCACCGAGGACAAGCGCCACCGCATCTGGTTCTGCACCCACAAGGGCATGTATATCCTTGACAAAACCAATTACAGCATCAAGGCGGTTGACATCCCCGAGCTGAATGAAGCGCACATCGACAACATCATTTCTGCAAGCGACGGATTCATATACGCACTGTGCGAGCGTTCACTCTTCAAAGTGGGGCTCGACGGAAAACTGGCTGACAGATATGATTTCCCGGGCAAGGTGTTCAGTGCTTACGAAGACAGCCATCACAGACTTTACGCCTGCATCACTCCGAAAGGTCTGTATGTCAGGCCGAAAGGCAGCAGGAAATTCCAGCCTATAGACACGGAAATAAATGCAATGGCGGTCTGTGAGGACAACAGCCGCAAATTCCTGTGGCTGACTTGCCATGACCGGAGAATGTTCAAACTGGTATTTGGCCCAAAGCCTGCTCTCATCCCACAGACCATAAGCGGACACACAGGCAGCGGCAATGTGGCTTTCATGGAATTCGTGCAGGACAATGCCAGGCAATATCTCTGGATACGAACCAGCGGAGGACTGCGCATCCTGCGTCCGGAAGCCGGCAATCACCTCTCCGTGATTTCCACCGACGGATGGATGCCACAGGTCAACATGCTCCTGACCCGTGTCAACAAGGACAGGAATGGAAACGTCTGGGTAAGCGGTTTCGATGCCAAGAGCTTCTATGCACATTATCAGCACAACGCCGTCACCGGCCACGTATGCAACAATATGCAGACGCTGACAAACTATTCCCCGGCTGTCGTCACGCTATGCCGGGATGAGGGTGGCTACGTATGGTATTATCAGGAGGGCAACGGACTCTTCTTCACCAATCCTTCCACAGGAAAGATTGTCTCATTCCGCAACTGTCCTTCCACCGCAACGGCTCCGCTCGGCGTGGTACCTTATCTCATACGCTCCAATAAGGCAAACTGCATCTGGGCTTCCACCCTCAAAGGCGCTTATCTCGTTCAGCGCAAGGGCGAGACCATGAAGATGCAAGTGGCGATTGACATGTCTGCCCACGTCAGGAAGACCGGCAACATGGAATGCGTATATGAGGACAACCGCGACAATCTGTGGATGAGCACCATGAACGGACTGTATGTATGGAAACCGGCTACACAGCGAGTGAAGGTGCTTTCAGAAAACATAGGCGACATATCCGACTTCGTGCAGACTTCCGACGGAATGGTATGGGCTACCATCCGCAACCGTGGTCTATGCAGAATTGATGCCAACGACAAGATAAAACTATATCCGCACAACATCGACTTCACCTCACTCGATGCCACCAGCAATGGACATCTATGGCTCGGCACGGGCGAAGGACGCGTGCTGGAGTTCGTCCCGGCCGAGTCGGACAGCCTAAAGGACTGGAGTTTGAGATGCGGAATGAACGGCGACATGGTGGATCATATCGCCGTGGATTACCTAAACCACGTATGGATTACCACTAATCAGCGCATCAGGGAGTTCAATCCACGAAACGGTGCGTTCCGTATGCTCAAGACGAATGACGAGAATATCCCGCTCGACAGATTCCTGCCTCGTGCCGTGTATTTCGACATACCGACCGGAACCATGTATTTCGGAGGCATTCCGGGCTATATCACGGTCAAGCCAAGCAAAGCCCTGGAGAGCATTCCCAAGAACATACAGGTCAAGATCACGGATGTCACCGTCGGAGGAAAGAGCATCTGGCTCGACCCTGAAAGGAGAAATGCCGCAAACAGCATTGACATTCGCCCTGACGAGACAGACATAAGCATCCAATTCTCAACACTCGATTACGTCAACCGCAAGCAAATCAATTACGCCTATCGCCTGTCGGGCATTGACAAAGACTGGATTTACCTCACGGAAGAGCATAATGCCGCCAACTACAACAAACTCCCGAAGGGCAAATACACCCTCGAAGTGAAGGCCACCGACGAGAACGGACTGTGGAGCGAGACCGTGACACAGTTCACCATCCATCGCCTTCCGGCATGGTATGAGACGTGGTACGCCTACACCTTATATATAATAGCGATTGTAAGCCTCGTCGCCATTTTCGCACGCATATACCTCAACTGGCACAAAGAAAGGCAGGAGCGCGAGTTGATCGAAAACCTTCTCAAGGCAAAGCAGATGCAGATAGAGACGGAACGACGCGAAATGCAGGATGAAAGCAATGCCATCACTGCCACGGAAGAGGGCAACAAGGCTGTGGAACCGGAGATTACGCCTCAGCGTTCCTTCGATGAAGAATTCCTGGCGAAGGCTACTCGCATCGTGGAGCAGAACCTTGCCAATCCTGAACTCAACGTCGTGTTCCTCGCATCCGAGCTTGGTATGTCACGCTCCACATTCATGCGAAAGATAAAAGCCGTCACAGGACAGACTCCGCTCGACTATATCAAGTCCGTCAAGCTGCGCCATGCCTACGCCATGCTGCAGGACAAGACAGCCACTATCCAGGACGTGATGAAGGCAATAGGCTACAGCGACCGCAAGACTTTCACGCAGTCGTTCAAGGAAACGTTCAACATCACTCCGAGCGAACACCAGCATGGCAATGACTGAGCTTCGCCATAATGAAATGTAAGTGCCAGCATGGCAACGACTGAGCTTCGCCATAATGACATATAAGCAAAAAGACGTGTCGGGAATATCATTCATCCCGACACGTCTTTTCATGTCAATATCCTATTTTTCCGTTCCATTTCAGGAAGAGATTCTGCATCTGCGTGAGGTCTGTTTTCACGCCGCTGTCACCATCAGCGTTACGTTTCGTAATCTTATCTGCCAGATATGACGGATCATTCTTGCGGAGAGCAGTGCGCAGAAGGTCGTAGTAACGGGTGCCTTCAAAGGCACATTCCAGCGCATTCTCATCCATTATCATCTCATCCACCTTGTCCATCTGCCACTGTTTCAGCTCCTCTCCAGTCAGTTCGGCATTGTCCGGCATCTGGTAATTCTGGTTGTAACAAGCCCAACCTGAGCCTCTTGAATGGATTCCTATAGTGTTGTATGGAGAATCCATGTTGTCTATGTCGAAGACTCTGTAGCCGGAATTGGCTGTCACAGGGAAGTCGAAGCGGCGTACGAATGCCTGTTCCGCCTCAGAGGTGCAGTATGGAAGGACATACTGGTTTATGACTTCATTGTTCACTCCTCTCGCCAGTATCTGGTAAGCGAAGTGTGGATAACCTGCAAGATTGAGCGCTTCTGCCAGTCGGAGATACACCATCGTGCGACGATAGATATGCACATTGCGGGTGATATACTTGCTGATGCTCTGCATCTGTGAGACATTACCATTCTCTGAATAGGAATAAGTGTTGCAGACAGCCTGCAGACGGAGGTCGCCGGACATGTTGTTGTCAAGTCCTGTCGGCGCATAATAGATGTCATGGCTGCGGTCTGAACTGATGATACAGTTGCTCTGGGCGGCAGAAAGGGAGGTCAGAGCCTTTGAAGGCGTGACACTCGCATGATAACTGTTGGCAGATGTACTGTTGAATACGTTGCGCAACTGGGAATAATTGCCCTGTGAAGGAAGCGAATCTCCAGGTATCATGGTGATGAGGTCACGGTTTTCATCCCATGTCTCATTGCCGAACAAACTGCCGTAGCCTCCATAACTGGATGTGGAAGTCCAGTTATTGTTTCTCCAACGCACTCCATGATTCATTATAGGATAATAGGAATTGCTGCCGTTTGCCGTGGCAATATAGCGGTAATAAGCCAAAGCAGCCTCGTCATAATGGCCTGCCCAGAGATTGAGATCGCCGAGAAGGAGGTTCACAGGGAAGTAGATGAAACGGGAATCTACGGTTCCTACCGTCTTAAGGTCTGGGCGTTCCACGTCAGCGAGCGGCTTCAAGTCGGAGATGAAATAGTCACATATCTCCTTGATACCCTTCACAGGGTACTGCGCATCCGCCTCTTCCTTGGAGAGAATAGGCGCTGTGACAAACGGAACGTGACCATAATTGATTACAAGTTGTAGGTAAGTCCATGCTCTTACCGCTTTCACAGCGGCATATTCACGGAGGAAAAAGCTGTTGCCACGGTTATCTTTCACCGTAGTATCAGCTTTGGAAATAAAAAAGTTACAGTTATTTATTACAGCGTAGTAGTCCTTTGGGCTGTTATATTCATTATCATCAGAGACATCGAAGGATGCTATCTCTCGCAGATCTGCATCCGCCGCATCGGTGACAGTGACGAGATCACCGCGCAATTCGCCTAACAGGACAGTCCTGTCACCGAGTGCCTGCAGCTTCTGCATCACGCCGGTGAGACCGTAGATCGTATCTCCCGCCTCATTGAAGTGCTTTTTGTCCGTGAAAGAGACATGACTTGAGTCCTGGTCAAGCAAGTCGCTGCAGGATGACAGCGAAGACATCAGGAGCGCAGCACATACATATATGATTCGTTTTGCTTTCATATTGAGTTATATTTTATCATGTAAAACGTTGCAAGAACCTTGCTTTCAGAGTGGATAATCATGGCTATTGCCATAAGGAAATGAATGTTTCGCCATCCATCATCAGCATTATGAGATAGAATTACCAGCATTATGAGATGGATTCATCAGCATTATAAGATGAATTTATCAGCATTATGAGATAGCCATGACCATCTGATTAGAGGTTTATCTTCATGCCCACAATCACGGAAGGCGACTGTCCTACAAGACCGAGGTCAACACCTTGTCCTATGACTGCAGAGGAAGCAGATGATTCCGGGTCAGATCCGAGATACTTGGTGAGGGTAAACAGGTTGTTGCCTTGTATCCAAAACTGCATTCCCTGCACGAAAGTGCTGTTGAGAGGGAGGTCATAACTGAGTGTGACACTCTTGAGTTTGAGGTAAGAACCGTCCTCTATCCAGCGGTCGGAGAATCGGCTGTTGCCCATAGGATCCTGGAAAGTGGCTTTCGGAACCTTAGTAATCTGTCCCTCATACTGCCATCTTGAGAGCATGTTTGTGGTCTGATTGAGGAAACGACTGCCACCTTCCAACTGTGAACGGAGATAATTATAGATGTCATTACCAAGGACATAATTGAGATTTACGTCAAGGCGAAGACGCTGATATGACAGTGAAAGGAACATGTTACCATAGATATCAGGGTTCGGATCACCGATTATCACGCGGTCATTGTCGTCTATACAGTGGTCACCATTAAGGTCTGCGAACTTCATATCGCCGGCTCCAAAGAAATTCTTGGTGATTCCATTGCCTCCAAGCACATAAAGAGCAGCCTGATCAGCCTCCTCTGACGTTGCGAAAACGCCGTCCGTACGGTATCCATAGAAGAGGTTTGCGGCATTTCCTACCTGTGACCGTATCACTGCACCATAGTAAGGAGTGTCTATAGCCTTCTTTCCGTCAGGCAATTCAGTTATCTTGTTCTTGTAATGACCTACGGTAGCACCTACTTCCATCTTCCATTTCGTGAAGTCAAGCACCCTCAATGTGGCAGAAGCATCAAAGCCCTGATTCTCCAGTTTGCCTCCATTCGACCAGTTATTGTCAAGACCTGAGATGAAATTCAGCCCCTGCATTGCGAGGAGGTCATTGGTATTGCTCTTGAAAAAGCGGAATCCGAGCGAGAGGCGGTTATTGAAAAGGCGTGAATCAAAGCCTACATTGAAGCGTCGTGTGGTCTCCCATTTGATGCGTTCATTGCCAATTCCTTCGATGGATAGAGCGGAAACGCCGTTGATATAGAGCTTTGAAGTCATGTAACTGCGTGCCGCATAATAGTCGAGATCATCGTTTCCGCTGATATCATAGCCGGCAGTAAGCCTGAGATAATCAAGCCATGGCAGCCTTTCAGCAGCCCATTTCTCGCCAGTCATCACCCATGAAGCCTGCACAGAAGGGAACAATCCCCATGCTACACCGCCCATCTTGAGGGCTCCTTCCGCCTCTTTTCCGAATCGGGAACTGCTCTCTGCGGCGAAATCAGCCTGCAGGAAGTAGCGTCCCATATAGTTATAGTCCGCCTGTGCGTACCATGCCATGTTCTGCCATTTGTCATCTTTGCCTGTAGAACCGGAGTTGAGGAGGTTTGCATTCATGAAAGGCGTCTTGTCAGAGCCTGTGTTATATCCCACCTGATTGCTGAGAGAGTATGACTCCCAGTTGATTCTTGCACCGCCAAAGGCATTTAGCGAGTGTGCTCCCCATCGGTGTTTCCAGTTGATACGCGTATCAGACATCACCGAATTCTGCTTTGAGAAGAGCGACCTTACTTCGTTTTCACGGAAGTCATTGACAGCAGAAACATAGTAATCAGGCACACCATTGACCGGGATGTAATACTTTTCATTCGTATTCACGAGGTTGTAACTGAAGTGTTCGCTGAGAGTCAAGTTCGGTATAATGGTCCATGAAGGCGTCACGGTGAGGTTGAGCATCGAGTTTTCAAATCGGTTCTTGTTCTCACCCTCAGCGTATTCATTGAGAGCCCACGGGTTTGCGAGCTTCCAGTTGTATGAAGGATAGTGAGCAAGAGCCTCGGTAAGATAAGCTTCATCCGCAATGTCGAGCTTGGAATCAGACAGCTTTCCAGCTCCGAAAGAGTAAGGGCTGAGGAAAGGAGCTTTGGTATAAGCGAGGAAAGAGGGCGATGTCGGTGTGCCTTCCGTATATCCGGACGGTGCACCATCGTCGCGGACGTCTCGTGTGGTGTTGGAGAAAGAAGCGTCAAAGCGCACTGCAAGGTTGCTGAGAATGTTGATATCAGTATTGAAACGTATGTTCAGACGGCTCATGTCATTACATTCCAGCGTGCTCTTTGCATCGGTATAACCGAGCGAAAGATTGTAGGATGCGGTCTCATCTCCACCTTCCACGTTGATACCATAGTTCTGCGTGAGGGCAGTGCGATAGATTTCCTTCTTCCAGTCCGTATCATTATGATACTGCTTGTAATAATAATAGTCAGGATTCTCATTGAGAAAGCGGAAGTCAGTCACGGTAGTGCCGGTCGTACCGAGCAATCCTGAGGAGTAGATGCGATACTGTGAGGCATCCATCATGTCGATGGTCTTCGGCTTCAGCGTCACTCCGGCAGAGAGAGATGCAGTGATACGTGTCGCCATACTCTTGCTTCGCTTGGTAGTGATGACCACAACTCCGTTGGCACCCTTTGCTCCATAGAGTGCAGTACCATTGCGGATGATGTCCACCTTCTCGATATCGGCAGGATTTATGGCAGTAAGCAGGTCGTTATAGAGTCCGCTATGGATGAGCGTACGGCCGTACTGCTGATCGAATATCACTCCATCAATCACAATCAATGGCTGTGCATTGACATTGAGGGAATTGATACCCTGCACAAACATGTTGGCTCCCATACCGGCAGCGCCACTTCTCTGCGTGGTGAAAGCATAGGCACCGAGCTGCTTCTGCACCTCTTCCTTCACGTTGACAGCGGATGAAAACCTGCTGTCTTCCATCTTATGGTTTTCTTCGGAGTCCATTTCCTTGCTGTAAAACGCGGAGAAAGCAGTGGAGCGGAGCATGATATCCTTCTGCTGTTCCGCCGCTTTCAGTCCCAGTTTGGCAGGACTGTAGTCTGTATGGACTATGTAAATGGCTGATGTGAATACAGGAACGTCAAGACTGAACGTACCGTCTTCGCCGGTCAGCACGCTGTAGCCCTGAATGCCCTGCGCCGACACCATGGCTCCAGCCACGGGCTTTCGGGTGACGGCATCCATCACCCTTCCGCTGACTTTTCTCACTTTGTGCTTCCCGGTCAGCGGAGTTTTCTTCTCTATCTTAACTGTCTGCGCCGCATTATCCTGTGCAAAAGCAGCGGATAGGCATGAAGTCATTGCCAGACAGATCAATAAACATTTGTTCATTTTCATTGAATTTGCAAGTAGAAGGTTATAATATATCTTCATGACAAGTAAGTGATCGGAACCTTCATGACAAGGAACTGGACGATTCCATGAGTGTCAATCATAAATGACAATCCAGACCATACGCCCGATTCTGACCATTCACTTAGGGACGAAGCATGATTATTTCTGACTATCGTCTTCACGATGCGGCACCACGAGAATGCGGTCTATGCGGAGAATGCGGTTATATCTGCCGTTGTTGACCTGGCTGTTGGTAGGACTGGTTTTAAATATCAGTTCCACCTTTGGCGTGAGTCCCAGCCCGTAAGTGGTGTAAGGCACCTTTACATTCTTTGCTATGAGGAAGGTATTGACGCTGTCCTTCTCTGTCTCCCATGTGGTGGCAGTGATGTTTCTGTCTCCATCGAGTGGAATCCAGTCGCGCTGCAATGCCGGGATCACGCCGTCCTCATCCTGATGTCTGAGCCATACCTTGAACTTGGTGGGTAGTCTCTGCGCATCGGAAGCATACTCATCTCCCGCCAATGCCGGCGCTGTGGTGACGTATATGTCATATCCCACATTGGAAAGCATATCAGGAAGGCTGAAGTAAGCCGTGGTATTGGACCTTGAAAGCGTCGCTATCTCCACGTATGAGTTGCCCGAAAGCTTGCCATAGTAAGGATTTCCCGTTGCCACGCGGTAGATATTGGCAGGATATACTGTAGTGGACTGGTCCACAGAGTCGAGCCTTGCTCCGCTCTCTCCTTCGGCAATGATGTCACGGAGGAAAGTCATCGTAGGCTGTATGTTCCACTTTGATGCTTTCATCACCTGTCCGTTGGAGCATTCCACATTGTCAGTGGCATGGAATACTCCACCTTCTGCAAACGGTTTGTCATACTGATAGTACTTCAGACTGCTGTCTCCCCATCTGTATTTCCGCATATTGTAGCTCACGGCATTCGTTGACATGGCGGAATCCCTGAGCATTGCGTCAGAGTTCTGACGGCGATTGAAGAAAGTGCCCTGCACAAGAGCGAGGCGTGCATTTATCCATGTCATGGAGTCGCGCTTGCTTCCAGCCGAGCGGTCATACTGGAAATAGTTCTCATACTCAGGCACGAGCTTGCTCCAGACCTCATCCGTAGGCACTACAGCCCAGTAAGCGGAGTCCTCGGAGTCAATTCTTGCGAGGTAAGTGTTGAGGATTTCATTGCGTCGGGTGATGACAGAGTCGAGATAATGCGTCTTTCCGTCGATGATTTCCCCAGGTACGCTCTTTGAGGCATCAAAGTAATATCTGTCAAACGAGGTGAGGAAAGCCGCGATGGAGTCAGTCTCTCCGTCCTTGGCTATATACTCATAGATGTTAGGAAAGAACCTTGCCTGTCCCTCCACCGTATAGAGCATACCGTTGGAGCATGGCTTTCCTGTGGTCTGGAGATGGTTTCCTGCAAAACTTTCAGCAGTGAGCATCTGGTATTTGCCGTTCATCATGAGCAGGGAGTCATTGGTGGTGGTGGAGACGGAGTGGCTGTAATAGGAGATATAGTTCTGCAGAAACTCCTTGACAGCATTGTTGTCTTCATCGCGCACGCCAGCCTGCTTTGCCACATCATAGTTCTGGATGACGGTCTGGGCCTCCTCTTGTGAGAACACGCTGTTGACAGGAGCGAAGACGCTGAATGTCCTTGACCCTCCCAAAGCCTTGGCATAGCCGGTATGGCTCACCACAGAGGCGAAGTTGGAGAGGTCGGGATTATCCTCTATAGCCTTCCAGATGCTCTCCGTTCCTTCCGTTATATCCTGATGATAGTGTTCATCCCATGTATCGGAACAGGCGGAAAGTCCCAGTGCCATCGCTGGAATCATGATCCAAGCCTTTATATTGTCAGTCATTTTTTCCATATCTGTAATTATTATATATTATAGAGGTGATTCCATTTTGCCGGACATTATGCCATATACGCTCTTAGGTACGATCTCAAGATAGTCGAGCATGAACTCCGTACCCTGACTTGAAGTGGAGCGTATGCGCAGGAAGTGGTCGGTCTTAGGATTGATATGCACTGTGCAGAGCACCTTTCTGAATGTGTATTTAGAGTTGACAAATTCAGTATTGTTCTGGTGTATTGCGCCGTAAGGTCCACGGTAATATCCGAGGTTCTTGAGCATTTTCTGGTCAGCGGCCTTGTCTTCATCGCTCATGCTCGTCCAGTCTGCTGTCCATTTTGCCCCGAGTATGTCCTGCAGATTCTTGGTCATGTCGATAGGAATGCCCTGTGGTTTTCCGTCGAAATATACCTGAGCTATGCCTCGTGTCTCGATGAAAGCAGCTCCGAGGCGAATCTGATAGTCGCCTTCATACGGTACCGGTGGCAGTCGGAAGGTGATGTCGTAGTCGCCTATGAGGTTCATCTCATCGCCTTCATAGCAATCGAAGTTCCAGTGAGGTCGGCGATAGACGAAGAATCCTCCATTCACCTTGACATGATCGAGGAATCCGTCAGGGAAGTAATAGTTCTTACCGTTGGCAAATGTGTAGTCTCGTCCGGAGTCATCCCTTGAAGGATCACCGTTGAGACGTATGTTCATGGTCATTATCTCCGGGAAGATGGTTGACATATCCATTCGGATATTGTCATTGAATACCACGTTCTGCGTGTCATAATCGAAAGCCACGATGTTGTCCACATAGAAGTATCTGCCGTTAGGACCATCCTGCACGTACTGGTCTTCGATGGTAGGACTGATGCGTGGTCCGTGGATGCGGATGTTGTCTTCCAGTTTCACCCTCCTGTTGATGTACCTCTGATACTGCACATCCCCGTCAAGGTCGCCATAGACAGTGGCCTGCTCCACCTTCATCATGGTGTGCGGCAGCAGTGTCTCGTACCAGTCACAAGGGTTGAGGAGATTCTTCTTGATCATGATGGCGGTGGTATTGTAAGGTGAAGGGAAACCGCTTACCTCTCGTGGAGTGAGGAGGTTCCATCCGATACAGTCGCGATTGATGATATGATAAGCCACAAACATGTTGAGCGCGTTCCATCTGTTCTGGTAATTGTCCTTCTCGGCTCCGCTGTTGGCATTCTTGTATTCCTCATATTCTCCATATATGGGAGTGTAGAGCTTGTATGCGAGGGCATAGAGAGCATTGAGCACGCTCTGCTTTGAGTCAGCATCCACGCTTATTCCATTCTCATTGAGCGCCTTGAGATATACGTCGTCAGGCTCGATGAATGCAGTGAATCCATACTTCTTCTCGGTTGGCGGCACTGCGACTTCCTGGTGTCCGTGGGATGAATACTCCTGATAGTTGTAGAGACTGCCATCGTAACTGGCGTCTTTCACCTTGTATAAAGTGTCGATGAGCCCAGTGGCCACGAGGGCATCATAGAACATCCTGATGCGGTCATTCTCGCCAAGGATGTCAGCCAATGAAGAGTTTGCCATGACGAGCACCTTGCTTATCGGCTGGATGATGCCGTTTTCCACGGAGTCATTCTGCTCAGCATACTTGATATATGATGCACGGTTGAGCCATACCACGGAGTTGTCATTGTCATCGAGTCCGTGAGTGATCTGTATGTATCTGTCGTTCATGTTTGCGGTGTTGAGCGTACCGTCATTCATGTCCACCGTGCTGTACATGTTGTCCACGAGGTGTGTCCTTGCCAGAGTGTCGCATTCCTCCCTTGTGAGCTGTGTGACATCTGTCTTTCCGTTATCCTTCAGGTAAGCTTCCATGGCCTGGTTGTCAGGCAGGAAGCATGTATAATGTCCGAAAGTGGCAAGCAGGTCATCGAGTCCGGCATTCTTTACCACGTAAGCGAACTTGCTGTACTGCGGACGATTGTTGATATAGTCGCTCATCATCACTCCGGAGAAGGTGTAGTAATTCTCCTCGGACGGTTCATCAGAGCAGCTCTGTGTCAGGATGGCAGCGGCGGCACATATCAGCAGAGGCAGTGCTATCCTCAGTCTGTATGTCAGGCGAAAGTGTTTCATAGGGTAAAAAACATAATATTGATTTAGTGCTTCTGTTATTTTATCTCACCGCTTCCGAAAGCAGGATTCTGTGTCAAAGCCTTGTTGACCTTTACTTCTGTCACATTGTATGGCCAGTACATATAGTCCATCTTGGAGAATTTGGCGGCTCCGCCCGAACCTCCTGACGTGAACTTAGTGGCGATACACTTTCTGGCATACTCGGTATTGCCGTCTCTTCTCGCCCTTCTGACGAGGTCGAAGTATCTCTTTCCCTCGAACATCAGTTCGCGCTGTCGCTCGGCGAGCACGAGATTCTCCATCTGTTCCTTGGTCTTGTATGACACGAAGAGCATCGTGTCGCTGAGTTCATGGTCTTCCTGCATCACAGATCTCTTGCTGACGGCATTCACTATGGTGAAAGCCTGGCGCAATCGAGCCTCATCCTCTGCGCTCGGTGTAGGCTCGGAAGCCGTGAGGGCAGCGAGGGCCTCAGCCTTGAGGAGCATGATGTCGGTCAGTCGATAGATGATCCAGTTGCTCTTCACCTTGCCGTTGGCATATCTCAAGAATGAAGATAGCGATGGGGAAGCCTTGCTTACCGTGCCGGTGGTATAGGTGAATTTCCAGATGGAATTATTCTTCACGTTCTCATAGAATCTGGAATCCTTCTCATAGTATATCTGTGACGACGTGGTCCTTGATGTTCCAGCCTCATTTATCAGTTCGGCAGGGGCTGTAAATCCCATTCCGCTGGTGTAAGGTCCGTAGAGCCAGTTGATTGTATTGTTGTTAGGCATCTTTTCATCGTCCATGAATACGAGTTCGAAGATGCTCTCCTGGCTGTTTCCTTCTCCGAAAATCTCATTGTATGCGGCACCGAAATCGCCTCTTCCCTTATTGTAGTCGCTGATGAGCGGATAGCCATTGAACCTGGAAAGGTCGAGGATTCCGCTTGTGGTCTGCTCCATCTGTGATTTCTTTGCATCGATTACCTTGTCGGCATACTCTATGCATTTCTGGTAATCCTGCTTCCATAGGTACATCTCGCAGAGCATTGCATTGATGGCATCCTTTGTGATTCTGCCGGTCTGGTATTTCTTCTTGCTCTCTGACGTTGCGGGCCATACGCTCACTGCGTCGTCCTTGACGCTTTCAAGGTCGGCAATCAGGCTGTCAAGCACTGCGTCAAACTTGGTGGCTGGAAGGTTCTTCACCTGATCGTCATCATAATAAGGAGTGGTGGTGTAAGGCACATCGCGGAATGTGCGGATAAGGTAGAAGTAGCAGAGGTCGCGCAATGCTGAGCACTCAGCCAGGTCTGCCTTCAGTTCGCTCTGCGTGAAAGCCATGTCCTTCTCAGCCACGAGCGGTGCCTGGTCGATGATGGTGTTTGCCTGATTGATGATGTAATAGAACTGGTCCCATGTGGTGAAGGCATTGGAGGCAGTGATATTCTCTGTCAGGACATTCTGCAGCTGTGGGTTGTTGGTGGTCAACTGGTTTGCCACCACGTCGTCGCTACGGTATTCTCCCCATATCATCATTCTCTCCATAACATTGTCCGACTGCATGACGGTGTAGAGTCCGGAAATCATGTTATCGACATCCGTCTTCTCATTCCAGAACTCGCTCTTGGTGATGATGTTCTGCGGCTTCACCTCAAGCCAGTCGGAACATGATGACATTCCGACAGAAAGCAGTGGCAATGCCAGCAGATACCTGTATATTCTCTTTGGATTCATATTATTCCTTTTTGTTGGTCTTTGTATTCTAATCACGAAAACGCTTTGGGTTTTGATATATATTATCCAGTGGTCGATGATGGAAAAGTGTTCGATTTTCCCGTCTTTGGGACAGCCCCGCGAAACTACTTCGTAGCTCTCTGTATGTCAAAGCGTTGCAATAGCATAGCTTTTAGGAGGTAAAAGCATAGATATTAGGAGGTAAAAGCATAGATATTGCAAGGTGAAAGCATAGATATTGCAGCGTGAAAGCTTAGACATCACAAAATGAATGCTTTGCCTTCACCATTTTGTTCCATTTTTCCATTGTGATGCATTGAGAATGTTTGTTGTTTTACATTCAAGACCTGCATCTTCACCTATTACTAATCTATCAACATCGGCTAACATAAATGGGTGTTCAGATGAACGATACATAAAGTTAGACTTTCTAACTTTTAGTCCTGTTTCTTCCATAAATCTTCTGGCACAATAATCTTCAAGGTCGTGTCCGATTCTTGTTGCTTCATTGTTAATTTCTGTGATAGTATCAGTAGTTTTGTCCTGATAAATCTTAACCGGACTACTGT
>OQVL01001332.1_pt1 | contig 14697 bp, 14 predicted proteins | sample 1691501 | NCBI WGS metagenome assembly OQVL01 (sample SAMN03418253, study PRJEB22391) | human gut metagenome | biome: human-gut; feature: organic feature; material: feces | host: Homo sapiens | place: Tanzania | collected 2013-01
GAAAAAATTAACAAACAGAGCGGCGCTTACTTTCGTAACGCCCTACATATAATATAATATACTATTTTATCCGTTTTGGCAAGTGTTTTTTCAAAAAAAATTCCCAGAACGTGAAAAATTTTTTCTGAAATGAGCAAGGCGGCAGATAAGTGCGGACAAATGTCAAAATGACCTTTGCCTGCCGATTTGCTTCACTCTGTATCATCATATTCCGTACACCTTTTATACACAAAAGCTTTTTTATTTACAAATATGTAAAATAAAGTTTCTGATTATGTATAGGTTTTTGACCGGCGATGTGATATACTTTTTAATGAGTTTATGCGTGATGATAAGGCAGAAAGGGGGGCGGCAGATGCAGTGCACACAACAGCTTACGGACGAAATTCAGCGTATATTCCATAATTCACCCATGGCAGCAGCTGTTGTCGGCGAGGGCGGAACGGTCATTTACCGCAATCCTGCCTGCGAAAGTCTCTGCCCCGATATTGACTTTTCCTGTGTTAAAACGGGCGCTTCCTGCGAGATGTATGCTTCATGCGGAAGCAGGACATTTATGCTGAGCATCGCTCCGGTTTCCGACAGCGTGTCGCTTGTGAACATCACTTCTGCCGCTCTTGATGAGACTGTGTTCAACGGCATTGCTGCTACGATAAGAAAGACTGCTTCATCGGTAGCCGAGGCTCTTGACGATCTGTCCGATAAGATATCCGATGAGGGTATGATAAAAAAGCTTGATATCATCGACGGCAATATGCTTACCGCCTGCTCCGAGCTGCTTGTGCCTGAGGTCATCAGCGGTATGAGGCTGCCCGATGTGCATGGCTCAGGTGTCATCAGTATTTCCGAAACGGTCATCAGGTTTATGGAAGAGCTTTCATATATCATCGCTTCGGAGAACATAAGCGTTGTTACTCTTGATAAAATAAAGCCCGGGCTTACCGCCCGAATGAATAAAGACGCTCTCAGGCTCCTTATGATGGAATTTATTTCAGGCTGTCTGGACGGCGAGTTTGATATCCACGGCATAACCCCGTCACTCAGAAGAGCTGACGGAGATAAGATAGTGCTGGAGCTTTCCTGCGGATATCTGGGACGGTTTGAAAACAAAGTCCTCAAGTCCAGAGCTGCAAGGCAGAAGGGCGAATATGACCCAGCCGGTATGCTCCGTGAGGAAATGGAAAGAATATACGGCTGCCATATAAGCTGCAGGAACAATGACATGGTAAGCACATTGTCAGTGGAAATGCGCTTTGAGGAAGCGGAAGGCGGCGAAACTCTTGGTAACAGAATGTCACATTACGTCGCTCCCAACCGATATACAGATGTTTCACTGTACTGCGCAAGGTACGGTATGAATCACAGATACAGAAATGAGAAATATTGAAAGGATAGTTGAAAAATGAGATCAGCAAAGAAGATAATTGCGGCGGTTTTCGCCCTTGGCATACTTATGACAGGCTGCGGAAAGCAGGAGACAGGCGACCAGATCGTTACCACGGCGGCAACTCCCGCATTTTCGGTAACATCGGCAGGTGAGACCCTGGCAGATGCTGAGGCAGACCCTGAGGACACTGTGAGCATCTACACAGGCAAGGCCGTTGAGAATGAAGCAGACCTTGCAATATACAAATTCAACAGCACTCTTCCCGACGGCTACGAGACTAAGATAGACAACTCCGAGGGCAAGATGTACGCATCTCCCAACGGTTCCATAATCGTAAAGGCTCAGAACTACAAGGAAGAATTTCAGGAGCTTTCCGTTTTCGCCGATCAGGGCTGTGCTTCTATCAAGCTCAACAATATGATGTATCAGGCGGATACAAATTTCTCCGACCCTCAGAACACCACAGTTGCAGGCTTTGATGCGATAAGATACGATTACACCGTTACCTCCTACATTTACGAGTATGAGACTGATTCCGCAGGCGCTCAGGTAACAGGCGACGACGGCAATCCCATAATCACCGACCGGAAGGACGTGCTGGGCGAGTATGTTGACCGTGTATATTACTTCTATTCCGATGAGGACGTTTTCTATGTTATCTGCGAGTCCAGAAAGGAAAACTCCGAAGCTGCCGCAAAGGAATTTGACGAGTTCATTTCCAGCGTGACTATCACAAAGAAGTAATATAAGAACCCCATAATAAGGAAAAGCTGATACCGTGAAAACTTTCGGTATCAGCTTTATTTTTATGCGTTTTCGCCGAAGTAAACCTCGTACCACTGTAAGAAGATGAAAACAGTCCATATCTTGCGGCTGTTGTCGTATTTCTCGGCTCTGTGGTCATCAAGGAGCTTTACCAGCATAGGGGTGTTGAAGAACTTCTCGGCATTTGCGGAGGTGAAAGCGTCCTTTACGATGTTGTAGTATTTATCCTCCCTGAGCCATACTCTGATAGGCACGGGGAAGCCAAGCTTTTTCTTGTTTGCGGTCTTTGGGGGAGCTGCTTTCAGGGCTGCCTTTCTCATGGCAAGCTTTGTGTTTTCGGTGCTTACCCTGTACTGCCATGGTATCTGCTCCGCAAGCTCCATTACCTTTTTGTCAAGGAAAGGAACTCTCAGCTCAAGGGAGTTTGCCATGGACATTTTATCCGCTTTCAGCAGGATATCGCCTGTCATCCACAGGTGCAGGTCAAGATACTGCATTTTGGTGATGGGGTCCTTGCCCTTTACCTTGTCATAGAAAGGCGCTGTGATAACTGTAGGGTCGGGAGCGGAGGTGGTTATCTTCAGCAGCTTCTTTCTGTCCTTTGGTGTGAACATATAAGCGTTTCCGATGAAGCGCTCTTCAAGCTCCTTGCCGTTTCTTACAAGGAAATTCACGCCCCTCTTCTGAGGAAGATGCTCTGCCACGCTGCCTATGCCTCTTCTTATAAACTTAGGAAGCGACTTGTATGCGTGTGAGCCGAGAGGCTCCTTATATACGTTGTATCCGCCGAATATCTCGTCAGCGCCCTCGCCCGAAAGCACTACCTTTACATACTCGGAAGCCTTGTTGCAGACAAAGTAAAGTGCGATACATGAGGGGTCTGCAAGGGGTTCGTCCATGTGGTACTGTATCTTCTTGATATTGCCCCAGTATTCCTCGGGAGATATTACCTTGCTGATGTTTTCCTTGCCGATGTACTGAGAAAATTCCTTTGCCCAGCCGATCTCGTTGTACTTTTCGTCCTCGCCGAAGCCTACGGTGAAAGTCTTGTCAACATTTGCAACGGAAGCCACATAGCTGGAGTCAACGCCGCTGGAAAGGAAGCTTCCAACCTCAACGTCGGCTATCTTGTGAGCCTTAACGGAGTCCTTAAAGGTCTCGGAAATGCGTTCTACCCATGTGTCCATGTCGGGACCTTCGTCGGCGTGGAAGTCAACGTCCCAGTAGCGCTTTACATCAAGCTTGCCGTCCTTGTACTTGAAGAAATGTGCGGGAGGAAGCTTATAAACGTTCTTGAAAAATGTCTCGTTGGTGGGGGAGTACTGGAATGTAAGATAGTTTTCCAGCGCCGCAGTGTTCAGCTCCTTGACGAACTTGGGGTGAACAAGGAAGGACTTTATCTCTGAGCCGAACATGAATGTATCGCCCATAGTTGCATAGTAAAATGGCTTGATGCCGAAAAAGTCCCTTGCGCCGAAAAGCTCGTGGGTGTTCTTATCCCAGATAACAAAGGCGAACATTCCTCTCAGCCTGTCGAGAAGCTTCTCGCCGTACTCCTCGTAGCCGTGGAGCAGCACCTCGGAATCGGTGTTGGTGGTGAAGATATGACCCTTTTCCACCAGTTCCTTTCTTATATCCTGATAGTTGTATATCTCGCCGTTGAAGAACAGCACCTTTGACTTGTCTTCGTTCAGGATAGGCTGGTCGCCGCTGTCGGTAATGTCGATAATGCTCAGTCTGCGAAAGCCCATGGCGATACATTCGTCTATATATCTTCCCTCTGAATCGGGACCACGGTGGCGTATCTTATCCATCATCTCCCCGAGAACACGGTTGGAGTTGTCAATGGTGTTGGTAAAGCCTGCAAATCCGCACATAATATCATCTCCGTAATCTTTCTCATATATAGTATATTTATTTATATGGCTTAATATGATACCGCTTTCCATCGGTAACTATTATAACAATTATCATACCATTTTAGGAAAAAAAGGTCAATAGAAAATGCCGCTCACTGCTGCATTTTAACCGAAATGTCATTTTTTAAAGCAGTCAGTTCTTTCTCTGTGAGAGGCCTCCAGCAGCCGGGTGCAAGGCTCTCGTCAAGGGGAACGCTGCCCATGGCGGTGCGTTTGAGATATACGATGCAGCAGCCTATGGAGCGCATCATTCGCTTTACCTGATGCTTTTTTCCCTCGGTTATGGTGATGTAGCCCGAGAATATCTTCTGCTGGGGATATTTTAGCAGCCGTTCTCTTTTGTCGTCCGAAAGATATTCCGCAATGTCGGTGATAACTCCCGTGCCTGTGCAGCGGATACTTGCGGGGAGAGCGGGAAGCTCTCTGCCTTTCATCTCCACGCCCTCGGAAATGGCGCTGACCTTTTCATCGGTAAGCTCGCCTATGGCATAGAAAAAATACGTCTTTGGAACATGGCTCTTTGGAAGCAGTAACTTTCGGCAGAGCATACCGTCGTCGGTTATCAGCAGCAGACCCTCAGTGTCCTTGTCAAGTCTGCCCACGGGGTACATGGTCTGTCTGCATTCTTCCGGGAAATAGTCCATAACAGTTTTGCTCAGGCTGTCCGTGCGTGCGGTGACGCAGCCTTTGGGTTTATTGAACATAAAATATCGGGGCATATTCACAACTCTTTCCTCTCAGGCTTATCCGACAGAGCAGATATCCTTTACTATTTCCGAAGCGATTATCATTCCTGCCACAGCGGGAACAAATGCCGTGGAACCGGGGACATTTTTCTTGCCCGTGCTTTCCGCCCTGCACTTTTCAGCCGCAGCGCCTGTGGGAACTATAGGCATTTCCTTTGAATACACCACTTTAAGCTTCTTTATGCCACGCCTTTTCAGCTCGTATCTCATTATCCTTGCCAGAGGGCAAACGGAGGTCTTGTAGATGTCAGCCACTTCAAGCTCTGCAGGATTGAGCTTGTTGCCCGTTCCCATGGAGCAGATGATAGGCGTGCCGCACTTGTTGGCGTTCATAACAAGCTCTATCTTTGCAGTCACCGTGTCTATGGCGTCAGCTATGTAGTCGTATTTGGCAAAATCAAAATCAGATGAATTTTCGGGCATATAAAATGTGTTGTAAGCCGTCACTTTGCAGTCGGGATTTATCTGCATGATGCGCATTTTTGCCGCTTCCGTTTTGGGCATTCCCACAGTGCCCTCCACCGCAACGATCTGGCGGTTAAGGTTCGTGATGCTTACTGTGTCGTTGTCGATGATATCCAGCGCACCCACTCCGCTGCGGGCAAGAGCTTCAACGATATATCCGCCTACGCCGCCCAGTCCGAAAACAGCCACACGGGCGTTCCTGAGCTTATCCATGGCGTCGCTTCCCAGAAGCATCTCGGTTCTTGAAAATCTGTCAGTCATAGGTTATCCTTTCAGAAAAGCTGCGTAATGATGATCCTTGCAGCCAGTGATAATATCAGCATAAGTATGCTTGTCATATACATAAGGCGGTTTGCACGCCTGATATCTTCATTTTCGATGGGGCGGATATCATCGCCTATAAAGGGCTTTTTGTGAAGCTCGCCGAAATAATAAGCATCGCCCGCAAGGCGAACATCAAGAGCGCCTGCGCATACAGCCTCCGTCTGAGCGGAATTGGGGCTTGCGTGCTTGTGCCTGTCACGCTTCCATATCCTGAAAGCGTTTTTGCCGTCAAATCTAAGTATATATGCGGAAAGTATCATCAGCAGAGCCGTGAGACGGGATGGAATGAAGTTCAGCACATCATCAAGCTTTGCGGCAGTGCGCCCGAAGTTTATGTATTTGTCGTTTGTGTAGCCCAGCATGGAATCCATGGTGTTTGCTGCCTTGTAGAAAAATCCGCCTACAGCGCCCCCAAGCGCCATATAGAACATGGGAGCGGTAACTCCGTCAGAGGTGTTTTCCGCCACAGTCTCCACAGCCGCACGGATAATTCCGTTACGGTCAAGGCATTTTGTGTCACGGCCGACTATCATCGAAACCGCCTGACGTGCCTTTTCCGTGTCATTTTCCGCAAAAGCGTCATGGACTTTCATGCTCTCGTTCCTGAGGCAGCGTGCCGCCACAAGATAATAGCACATAATGCTCTCGGCGGCAATGCCAAGTATCAGGTTTATTTTATAGCAGATGATCAGCAGCGCCAGAGGTATTCCCGCTGACAGTATTAGCACGGTAATAACAAGCACCGTGCCTGCCGTCCGCTCATTTTTTATCCGTGGCCGCAGAAGCTTTTCAAGTCCTGCAATAAGGCTGCCTATGAGCCTTATTGGGTGGGGCAGGGAATAGGGATCGCCCAGAACGCAGTCAATGAGGAAACCGAAAAGAAGTGGAAGTGAAAGCATATCAGAACTCCGAAGTAATGGTTATCTTCCCATGGTCAAGCTCGGCAGTGTAGCCGCCGCCGTTTTTTACCTGATAGTCGTAAAAGCCTTTTTTAGGGAAAGCGAATCTTTCAGCTATTGCCATAATAGTGCCGCCGTGTACCACAAATGCAACGGTCTTGCCTCTGTTTTCGGCAGCAGCCTGGATAAATCCGCCGCAGCAGCGGGTGCAGAACTGCTCCCTGCTTTCTCCGTTAGGTGGAGCGGCATTTCCGCCGCCCTCTATCCAGCTGCGGTAGGAAATATCATTGCACAGCTGCTCGTAATTCAAGCCCTCAAAATCGCCGAAATCCGTTTCACGCAGGGAGGGCATAAGCTTTATCTTCTTATGGGGATAGATAAGCTCCGCTGTCTGAACACAGCGCTTCATAGGGCTTGCAACAACGATATCCGCATCGGGATATTCTTTTCCCGATATCTCCGCAATTCCCTCATCGCAGAGGGGTTCATCAGTCCTGCCGATGTATCTTCTTTCAAGATTGCCCGCCGTTTTACCGTGGCGGATAAAAATCAGCTTCATCTTGCTGTCTCCTTTATAACAGTGGGTATGCCGCATACCATGCGGATGACCTTTTCCGAGTGTGCGGCGATATAGCAGCAGGAGCGCCCCACAGCCTCTCTCCACAGCCTTTCGGACTTTTCCATAGGCACTATCCCGCCGCCTATTTCCGTGGATATGATGATCATATCAGGGTTCTGCTCATAAATCTTTTGAGAGAAAGCCAGGGCAGCCTCACTGCCGCCCTCTGCTGTTATCCTTTTTATAAGCAGATGAAAATTATCTATGCAGGCGATGTTTTCAAGCTCAGCGGTGTCCATATCAGCGCCGTCACATATTTCTGCCGACGGATAATTTTTCAGCACATAGTCAGTCTTGCCCTGACTGCGCCCTCCGATAATGAATATCATGAAATGTTCCTTTCCTTGCTTATTTGCTGCGGCAGTGCTGCCTTACGGCGCAGAATATCTCCTCTGCGCTGAAATTTACCTCAGCCGCACAGTGAAGCTCCTCGGGCATTTCCGAGCCGTCGGTGTTCACCACGATGATGGGCTTGCCTGCCGCAGCGGCATAATCCGCCTCGAAGCGTATGCGGTCGTTTTTCATAAAGCTTTTGTCCAGCAGCAGGATAATGCAGTCCGATGCGTTGATGTTCCGCTGCATTTTTTTGTACATCTCCGTGAAATTGCCCCTTGCCTTTTTCATGGAGGGCAGAGCCGCTTCATCGGAATGACATCGGTAGCAGAAGCCCTTTCCGCTGTTGAAAAGCTTTATAAGCTTTCTGTAATTTTCGCTGTAAATGCCGCTGTGGCATATGTAAATATCATAAGTTGAGTATGAATACATATTATCCCGTCCCGAAATTTTGTCATATTCCTACGGTCACTTCTGCGGTGAGCAGCAGCTTGCTGTTGGCTCCCTCGGTTATCTTTGAGACAGTGACCTTTTTTACTATGTCCTCGTTGTCCTCATATTCCTTTTGCTTTGAGCCTGATACCGTTCCCACGGGAAATTCCCCAGCCGATAAAACCAGACCCTTTTCATTGCGTGTCACATTAAGCTCAGTCCCCACGCTGCATTTTTCGGATATGTTCTGCTGAAAAAGCTTTCTTCCGCAGTTTGCCGCCATGGTGAAAAATGCGCCGTTTTTCATGTACTCATCTTTCAGCCGCAGATATACCTCATAGGTGGCAAGGCAGTCGGAAAGGGCACGGTGGGCGTTGTCATTTATCACGCCGTAGTGACCGCAGAGGGCTGTAAGGCTGAATCCGCCGAAATCCGCTTTAAGGTGCTGGGCAAAATTCAGGGTGTCGATGCAGTAATTTTCCATAGGAGCATAATTTTGCAAAAACCGCAGGTCGAACCTGATTATATTATGCCCCAGCAGCGCCGAATCACCCGCAAATTTCAGAAATTCGGGCATGGCTTTGCTTATATCGGGAGCGCCCTTTACCATGTCGTTGGATATCCCCGTAAGAGCGGTTATCTCGCTGCTGATACGTGTCCTGGGGTCAACGAGAGTGGAAAAGGTCTCCGCAGGCTTGCCGTCCGTGACCTTTACGGCGGCAATTTCGATTATTTTGTCATAAAAAGGGCTTAGCCCAGTGGTCTCCAGATCGACTACCACGTAGCTGTCCCTGATAAATTCCTTGAATACTGCCATGTACGCCTCCGATCAGCTGTTGGGAAGAATAACGGTGAAGCAGGTGCCTTTGCCGGGAACGCTTTTTACGGATATGCTTCCGCCGTACAGGTCGATGAGCTGCTTTACAAGAGCCAGTCCCAGACCGCTGCCCTCGTCCTTGCGTGAGCTGTCCGACTGATAGAATTTGTCGAAGATGTGCTTGCAGTCCTCCTCGGCAATGCCGCAGCCGTTGTCCGCAATGGTGAAGATAATGCTGCCGTCCTTTTCGGTAAGCTCCATTTTTATCGTTCCGCCCTCGGAATTGAACTTGATCGCATTATCCAGCAGATTTGTCCATACGTGGAGCATAAGGCTTTCGTTGCAGGTGCAGGATACCTCGTCCAGATCTATCTCAAATACGATATTTTTCTTTGTCCACTTTGTTTCCAGCAGAAGTATAGCCTTGCGTATCTGCTCATCAAGGCGGTACAATGTCCTTTTCTGGGGTATCGCCTGATTTTCAAGCTTTGAGAGCAGCAGGATATTTCCCACCAGCTCGGAAAGCCGCTTTGTGTTGAAAAGTATCTTGCTTACATACTCCGCCTGCTCCTCGGGAGGAAGTCCCTGCTCCTGCAAGAGCATAGCATAGCCCTCAATGGCGTTGATAGGCGTTTTGAATTCGTGGGAAACGTTGGAAACAAAGTCCGTCTGGAGTATCTCGGTGGCGCCAAGCTCGCTTGTCATAAGGTTAAAGTTGTCATACAGCTCACGCACCTCAGTAATGCTTGATCTTGTTTCAAGCCTTACGGTAAAATCACGGAGAGCTACCTTTTTCATTGCCGTAGCCAGCTTTTTGATGGGGGAGAGCAGTATCTTGCTCACGAATATCGCCACAGCTATGCCGAGAATAACGCTGAACATTATTACCCAGCCGTTTTCCGAGATGTGCAGGGTTATGTTGAAGAAATAGTCCAGCACATAAGCCACTGCGCTTGCCGCAGCTATGGTAAGGATTATCACCAGGGATATGAGAATGGTGAAATATATGGTGATGTTTATGCCGAATTTCTTTTTCTGCTTCTTGTCCTTTGTCACTTCTTTACCACCTTGTATCCTACGCCTCTCATGGTAACTATCTGAAAATCGGGGTTATCCCTGAAATGCTCACGGAGCCTGCCTATATGTACTTCAACGGTGTGTGGGTCAGTCTCGGTGTCATAGCCCCATATGTCGTCCATTATCTGCTGACGGGTGAATATCTTTCCCGGGTATGATGCCATTTTATAGAGCAGCATGAACTCCTTCTGAGGCAGAACTATGCTTTCGCCGCCTGTGGTGACGGTCATTGAGTCGTATTCCATCACAGTTGAGCCGATTGTCTGCCTGCGGTCGTTTATCATCTGGGCACGCCTCAGCAGAGCGCCTACTCTCAGCACCATTTCGTTTACGTTCACGGGCTTTACCATGTAGTCGTCCGAGCCTGAAAGAAATCCCTGACGCATATCGTCGTAAGCGTCCTTGGCGGATATCATAAGCACGGGGATATTTATTCCCGAGTCCCTTATGGAGCTGACCAGCTCATAGCCGTCAACATTCGGCATCATCACGTCGGAAATTATCAGGTCAAAGTAATCCTTGTCAAGCATGGCAAGGGCTTCCTTGCCGTCACAGGCACCCTGAACGGCATATCCGCTCCTTGTGAGGACTCGCTGGAACAGCAGTCTCAGCTCCTTGTCGTCCTCGGCAATAAGTATCTTGAACATAATTTCTCCTTGTACCGAAAAAACCGCCTGCTCATAAGATACAGGCGGTTTTGCCGTTATTACTTGAAGTAAGCTACGCCGCTTTCAAAGATCTTCTGATCCTTGGAGCCGGGAACATTCTTGCAGATGTCGATGCCGATACGCTCGCTGTGGCCCATCTTTCCGAGAACACGTCCGTCGGGGGAGGTGATACCCTCGATAGCGTCAAAGGAGGAGTTGGGGTTGAAGCGGATATCCATTGAAGGAGCACCCTCAAGGTCAACGTACTGAGTAGCGATCTGACCGTTTTCCGCAAGGCTCTTGATAAGCTCGGGAGAAGCAACGAATCTGCCCTCGCCGTGGGAGATGGCGATCTTGTGGATATCGCCCACCTCGCAGCCTGCAAGCCAGGGAGACTTGGTGGAGGCTATTCTTGTGGATACCATCATTGACTGGTGGCGTGCAATGGTATTGAATGTAAGTGTGGGGGAATCATCGGTCATGTCAACGATCTTTCCGTAAGGTACAAGACCCAGCTTGATAAGTGCCTGGAAGCCGTTGCAGATACCCAGCATAAGACCGTCCCTGTTGTCGAGCAGCTCGGTAACAGCGTCCTTGATGCGGGGATTGCGGAAGAATGCGGTGATGAACTTTCCTGAACCGTCAGGCTCATCTCCGCCTGAGAAGCCGCCGGGGATCATAACGATCTGAGACTTCTTGACAGCCTTTTCAAAGTACTTTACGCTCTCTTCAAGTGTCTGAGCGGAAAGGTTCTTGATAACAACGATCTCGGGAACTGCGCCTGCACGCTCAAATACACGGGCAGTATCGTACTCGCAGTTTGTGCCGGGGAATACGGGGATAAGAACCTTGGGCTTTGCAAAGGAGGAAGCGTGCTGAACGGAGTTCTTTGCGGTGTAGGTGTATATCTTTGCAGGCTTGCCCTCGGTCTTGATGTTGCAGGGGAATATGGGTTCAAGCTTGTCCTCCCAGGATTTCTGGAGGTCAGCCATGTCGATAACATAATCCTTGCAGTCGATGGTATAGGAATCGGTGGTAGTACCGATAACGGTCTCGGGAGTGAAGGGGTCGCCGTCAAGCTCGATAACGAAGGAGCCGTAACGGGAGTAGAACAGCAGGTCGGAGGAAAGCTTCTTATCGAACTTGAAGCCCACTCTGTTTCCGAGGGACATCTTAGCAACTGCTTCCGCAATGCCGCCGAAGCCTACTGACCATACTGAAAGCGCCTTGCCCTCTGCGATGATCTTCTCAACTCTGTCAAATACGCTTCTTACGCTGTCCCACTTGGGCAGACCGTTTTCATCGTAATCGGGAGTGATGTAGATGACCTTGTTTCCTGCCTTCTTGAATTCAGGGGAGAGTATCTTTCCGCTGTCTGCGGTGGAGACTGCAAAGGAAACCAGAGTTGCGGGAACGTCAATGTTCTCAAATGTACCTGACATGGAGTCCTTGCCGCCGATAGCGCCGCAGCCCAGCTCTATCTGAGCCTTGTATGCGCCGAGAAGAGCGGAGAAAGGCTTGCCCCAGCGGGTAGGATTATTCTGTGTTCTCTCGAAATATTCCTGGAATGTGAGCCAGCACTGCTTGTAGCTTCCGCCTGCTGCGATGACCTTGGAAATGGACTCGATAACAGCAGCGATAGCGCCGTGATAAGGGCTCTTGTCGCTTACATAAGGATTGTATCCCCAGCCCATGATAGAGCAGGTCTTTGTCTGACCCTTGAGAACGGGGATCTTTGCAGCCATCGCCTGAGTAGGTGTGAGCTGATATTTTCCGCCGTAGGGCATAAGAACGGTGCCTGCGCCGATGGTGGAGTCAAAGCGTTCTACCAGACCCTTCTGAGAGCATACGTTCAGGTTGGTCATAAGGGTGTACCAGCTGTCGGGGCAGTCGGTGTAGGACTTGGGCTGAACGGTAACGGGAACGGATACCTGAACGGTGGTGTGCTTTTCGGCACCGTTGGAGTTCAGGAACTCTCTTGAAAGGTCAACGATGACCTTGCCGTTCCACTTCATCTTAAGACGGGGTTCTTCCATAACGTCTGCAACCTTGGTAGCTTCAAGGTTCTCGGCAGCGGCAGCGGCGATGAACTTCTTCATGTCGGACTTTCTTACTACAACAGCCATTCTTTCCTGGCTTTCGGAAATAGCAAGCTCAGTGCCGTCAAGACCGTCATACTTCTTGGGAACTGCGTTCAGGTCGATAACAAGACCGTCGGTCAGCTCGCCGATAGCAACGGATACACCGCCTGCACCGAAGTCGTTGCAGCGTTTGATCATTGCGGTTACGGCAGGGTTGCGGAACAGGCGTTGGATTTTGCGTTCGGTCGGAGGATTGCCCTTCTGTACCTCTGCGCCGCAGCTCATGAGGGAGTCAACGGTGTGCTCCTTGGAGGAACCGGTTGCACCGCCGCAGCCGTCACGGCCGGTAGATTAGCCGAGAAGAATGATAACGTCGCCGGGCTCGGGAACTTCTCTTACAACATTTTCAATGGGAGCAGCGCCCACAACAGCGCCTATTTCCAGTCTCTCGCTGATATTGTTTGATGTGAAAGCCTGCGACATTGGTCTTCCGGTGAGTTTCAACACCTGCTTGTCGCCCTCCTTGAACTCCTGGTATTTGTTCACCTGCCAGTTGTCTGCCTGACGGTGGTTGAAGCTTGTGTGGCTGGAGAACTTTCCCTTCGTCACGTCCACGTTGATGTCCTGGTCGAATCTTCCCTTGTCCATCACTCTTGTGGAACTTGTGGCCTCCAGATTGTCCTTGCTGTTGTCGGTGATGATGTTTATCACTCCGGCGATGGCATCGCTTCCGTACAGCGCACTCGCTGCACCCGACAGAATCTCAATTCGCTTGATGTTGTCGATGCTTATCCTGTTCCAGCGGTCGTCGCCGGTGACGCGCTTTCCGTTTTCGAGAATCAGCAGGTAGTCGTCGCTCACACCGTTGTAGTTCACCGATGTTCCCATTCCGTTGGTATGCGTGGTGATGCTTGATGTCAGTTTGGTCAGAGCCTCCTGCAGACTGCTTACGTTGGCGTCTTTCAGTTGCTTTGCGGATATCACTCTCACTTCCACCGGCGAGTTCTCCGCCTTGTGGAATGTTCCTGTTCCTGTAATCACTACGGGGTTCAGTGTTGCTTCGCGTGTAATGTTGTTCTGTGCATTCGCCGTGATAGGGGCGATAACCGTGATCGGCAATAGAAATAAATTGCGGTTCATTTGTTTAAATGATATTATTATGATTATTACTTTTTTATTCTGGTTGTTATTTTATGTCTTGATTCTTTATTTCAGGATGTGATAATACTTCGGCGTATAGTTGGGCAGCAGTTCTGGATGGAAAGCCTTCACGAAGTCGGCAAGCAGGAAATGCGGCTGCACTCCGGCAAGCTCCCTGTATGGTGTCTGACTGAGGTCGCAGAAGATGACGCGCTTGTTCTTGTATGCGTTCATCGTGGTGTAGCGCTCGTCTTCGGCGGCAAGGCTCTGCATCGTGTAGTTGCCTTTCGACGAACCGTCGGTCTGCCAGAAGTCTGCCTTTACACCCTTGGCGTAGACAGCCTCGAAGTCGAGCGTCACTCCGCCCGATTCGTTGTTGTCCTTCATTATGTAGTCGGCTCCGGCATCCTTGAATATCTGTGCCATATAGCTTCTGCCGCCCACGAAATACCATCCGTCGCGCAGCTGTCTGCCGCTGATGACCGTTGGCAGTTTCTTCTTGTCGGAATATGTCCTTTCCACCTCCTGCTTCAGTGTGAGGTATTTCCTCTCGATGTCGGAGAACACGGCGTTTGCACGTCGCGTCTCGCCCGTGAGCAGTCCGATGAGCTTTATCCATTCAGCCTGTCCCAGTGGGTTAGTCTCTTTGTATCCGTGATGGAAGATAAGTGGAATGCCACATTCTTTCAGAGCTTCAAACCCTCCATATTTGCTTGCGCTCACGAGGATAAAGTCAGGTTTTGTACGCATCACGGTTTCAAGGTCGAAGTTTCCTTCTTTCCCTATCTCAGCTGTCTTTCCGCTTTCAAGTTGGTCAAGCATCCTGAGTGAGAAGATATGTCGTAGAGAATTGATTCCGACGATTTTGTCTTCCAGACCGAGTACTTCAAAATTTCCGAGTTGTAAAGCCGTGGTGCATATAAAGCGTGAAGAAGATTTTCTGATTGTGATGTGTTGAGGCTTGCTTGCTTTGGCAGCAGGGTCGGGGTTAGTTATAGTGACATGTATGCCGTCGGGTTTGTATTCTACTTTCAGTCCTTTAGTGC
>OQVL01001335.1_pt1 | contig 14693 bp, 12 predicted proteins | sample 1691501 | NCBI WGS metagenome assembly OQVL01 (sample SAMN03418253, study PRJEB22391) | human gut metagenome | biome: human-gut; feature: organic feature; material: feces | host: Homo sapiens | place: Tanzania | collected 2013-01
ATCCTTCTTGCTGTTGCTGGTGGCATAAAAAAGTCCGCAGCCAATGGCAACAATCGCAATAACCGCTGTTAAAATCAGCACAGCATATTTACTGCCGGAGGATTTTTTCTTGCTCGCTTTTGTCATAGGTGTTCTCCTTTCTAAGCCCGTGGGTGCGTTTTATCATACACCTCGCGCAAGCGCTCCACATCAAGATGCGTATATATCTGCGTGGTAGAAATATCTGCATGTCCCAAAAGCTCCTGCACTATGCGCAGGTCGGTGCCGTTATTTAAAAGATGCGTCGCAAAGGAATGACGCAGCATATGCGGTGTAACGCGCTTGCTGATGCCAGCGCTCTTGCCGTATGCTACAATGATTTCGTAAAAGCGCTCCCTTGTCATCGGCCCGCCCCAGCCGGTTACAAAAAGCTCTGCAGCCGTATCCGGCTTGCCATGCAGAAGCTGCGGGCGTACCACCGACAAATAATGCTCCAGATAATGCAGCGCAGTACGGCCTAACGGCAGCATACGCTCCTTAGAGCCTTTGCCCATAACAATGACATACTGCATCTTCATATCAACATTCTTCACCGGCACATTTACCAGCTCAGACACACGCATGCCGGTAGCATATAACAGCTCCAGCATCGTCTTGTCGCGATAACCGTCCAGCGTTCCCAAATTAGGCTCATCCAAAAGCCTTTCAACCTCCTGAACGCTCAGCACCTTCGGCAAATGCAGTCCTCTGCTCGCCGCCTCCAGCACCTCGGCAGGATTACGGCGGATATAGCGTTCTGCCGTCAGAAAACGGTAAAACGCCTTAATCGAAGCCAGCTTGCGTGCCACCGTCGAGGCAGCGCGGCCTTCCTGCTTTAAACGCACAAGATAGGCAATCAGCTGCTGTCGCGAAACCTGCAGCAGCTCCTCATCTGCCTTCAGCTGCAGGCTTTTCATCAGCAGGCGCAAATCACGCATATACGCCAGCTGTGTATTTTTTGCCAGTCCCAGCTCTACCGTCAGATATTCCTGAAACAAGGCCAGATAGTCAAACATAAAAACCTGCCTCCATCCGGCAAAATTGCCGCTTGCAAATTTTGCCGGATGCAATCTCTTTCAGAAAAAGAAAAACAACGCTTGTGCGCCGTTTTTCTTTGTAATCATAACTTTATTAAAATTCTTTTTTCTCAGGCTGCATAATAGTAATATTAGTTGCCGGAGAAATAGTGGAAATAGCATGCTTATAAACAAGCTGCTGTTTGCCTTCGTTTTCAATAATAACAGTAAAGTTGTCAAAACCTCTTACTAAGCCACGGATTTGGAAACCGTTCATCAGATAGATGATAACACCCAGGTTTTCCTTGCGAACATGGTTTAAAAAGCTGTCTTGCAAATTCATTGCGGGTTTTACTGAAGTAATCATTAAAAGCCCCTCCTACTCATTTCGTTATCTCCGGAAGTACAGATTCCTAAAAACCTACACTCCTCTTTATACTTATATTTTACACCGAAATGCCACTTTCTACAAGTATTTCGGAAATTTCTGCCACTGCCTGCTTATAATCAGGCTCATCATCCAAATGCAGCCAGTGAATATACGGCATTTTTTTATACCAGGTAATCTGCCGCTTGGCAAAGTTGCGCGTTGCCTGCTTCAGCTTATCCACAGCAGCAGCATAATCCATGCTGCCGTTTAGATACCACACCATTTGCCTGTAGCCGATGCTCTGCATTGACTGACACTCGGGCGCTACGCCCTGCTCCAGCAGACTGCGCACCTCCTGCTCCAGACCGGCCTCCAGCATCAAATCAACACGCCTGTTGATGCGCTCGTACAGCGCCTGACGCTCCATTTCCAAACCGATAACTACAGCGTCATAAGGACTTTCCTGCGCACCGTATTGGTTGACAGCCTCGCCCTGCATAGCCGATTCCAGCGCACGGATAACACGACGCACATTATTGGGATGAATACGCTGCGCATCCTGCGGCGCCAGCTCCTGTAGGCGAGCATGCAGCGCCAACGCGCCCTTTTCCTGTGCCTCGGCCTCCAGCCTGCGGCGCAGCTCGCTGTCCTCATCCGCATTATTAAAGGCATAATCCTCGAGCAGCGCTTTGATGTACAAACCTGTACCGCCGGCAATTATCGGCAGATGTCCGCGCGCATTAATTTCCGTAATCAGCGCAGCTGCACGCTCCTTAAAATCCACAACACTGAAGGATGCATCCGGCGGCAGAATATCCACCAGATGATGCGGTACGGCCGCCAGCTCCTCGGCAGTTGGCTTGGCAGTACCGATATTCATATTTTTATAAACCAGCATTGAATCACCGGAAATTATTTCGCCCTGAAACTGCTTGGCAATCTCAATAGCGCAATGACTTTTTCCGGTTGCTGTCGCTCCTAAAATAACAACTACCTTGGGTTTTTGCAACATAAATCACCTTTTTATTATTCCGTACTTAATCCTGCTGTATTTGCCGCCGATAAATTCCTCGCAGCCATACTCGCGCAGAATATATTCGCTGCGCTCTTTGATAACCACGCGTGGCGCTACACGCAATGCAAGCTGTAGCGTTTCTGCCGACAGCGCTTCCTCGTAGGAAAGCGGCCGCAATGCTTCCATGCCCTTGGCACCGTTGACGGGATGGCGGAACATCGGATCGAAATAAACAACGTCAAAGCTGTCCGGCACACACTGCGCCAGATAATCCTCCGCCAACGCTTGCACCGGCTGAATCCGGCGCAGTACTGCCGTCAGATCAGCATCCTCGGCAACGTAATTTTTCAGGCCATAGCTCACAGCAAAGTACAGCAGCGGTGAAGCCTCCAGTCCCACAACCGTTCCTGCGTCCCCAACAATATACGAGCTGATGGCGGCATCAGCAGCAAGCCCCAGCGTAGCATCCAGCACTCTGCTTCCCGGACGCAGGTCCAACGCCGTCAGCAAATGCTCCGTTGCACCGCGTTTCAGCTGTTGCAGACGCAATACCGCCATACCCGGATGATAGGCAAAGCTGCCTGCGGCGCTATGAATACGCGGACCGTCCTTCTCTCCCACGACAAGCGCCGCCAGGTCATATTGCGCCATAAGCTCGTCTACGCCCATATTATGCGGACGCTCCACATAAATTGCGCCCAGCTGCTCCGCCCAGGCCCTGGCCTGGGCTGCAGCGGCGCTACCTGTCGCATTTCTGGCCGTTGTTACGCCAATTTTGCCTGTAAGCATTAAAAGCCCGTCCTTTTAAACATTTTATACAGCTGATTGCTGTCAATTTCAATCATGCAAGGTCTGCCGTGCGGGCAGGTAAACGGATGCGTAGTATTGCACAAATCAATAATCAGCTGACGCATCTGCCGCATATTCAGCAGCTGTCCTGCCTTAATTGCCGCCTTGCAGGCAGTCATGTGCAGCACCTCCTGCCGCAAATCGCTGCCATTAACATTACGCATTTCCCGTAACATTTTGCTGATAGCATTTATAAACTCCTCAGCGGCATCAGCCTTGATATCCGCAGGCAAACTGCTCACGCGCAGCAAACTTTCGCCGGCACTGGCAGCATCCACACCCAAAGCAAGGAATTCGTCCCTGTGCTCCTCAATCAGCGCAATATCATCGGCAGCCATATCTACATAAAGCGGCATCAAAAGCTGCTGCGACGGAATCTGCTCATGCGAAGCCACGAGCTTGTCATAAAGAATACGCTCATGGGCAGCATGCTGATCAATAAGATAAAGCGTTGTTTCGCTTTGGGCAATAATAAAGGTTTTATCAACCTGTCCAATCGGCCAGATTGTATCCATACCGCTGTCGGTATCGGTAAAAGCAATAGTTTCCCTGTCAGCCGCAGGTGCAGCCTCCGCCGGCTGCGGCTTAGCAAATTCACTGCGCGCCTCATGTACCTCCAACACAGGCTCCTGATAGCCCTTGCTGTAGGAAACTGTTGCGGCGGTTTGGGCAAAATCATCAAACGGTTGCCACATTGCTTGCTGCTCTCCCTGCTCCTTTTTCACAATAGGCGCAGGCTGCTCATGCACCAGCAAACTTTCGGAAGCAGGTGCAGGCTGCTCCTCCTTACGCTCCGGCGTTTTGAAAATCTGCTCCGCGCCGCTTTTGAACACAGGCTGCTGCGGCTGATACGCCGGCTTTACCTGCGGTGCAGGTGCAACCGGCACAGAAACAGCTTGCGGCTGCGGCTTCACAAACACATTCAGTTCCGAATCCGGCAGCAGCGTTACCTGCGTCTTTTGCGCGCTCATCGGCTTCGTCAGCGCATCGGTCAGCGCCTTATACATAGCCTTATAAATCAGGCTGTCATCACTGAATTTGATTTCGCTCTTCTGCGGATGCACGTTAACATCAACGCTGGCTGTATCAACCTTTAAATTGATGACAGCAAAGGGAAAGCCGCTTTTGGGAATCTGCGACTGATAAGCATGGTCCATAGCCTTGGAAAGCATCTTGCTGCCGATGCAGCGTCCGTTGACGAAGAATGTCTGCCACTGGCGCGTTCCCTTCAGCAGCGTAGGCTTGCCGATAAAGCCGCTTACTCTTACCTTGGGATCATTCAGCGATACCTCCAAAAGATTTTCGGCAACATTCTTGCCGTACAGCGCTCTGATAGCATGCTCCAAATCACCGTCACCGGGAGTGCTGAGCACCTCTTTATCATTATTCACCAGCTTAAAGCGCACATCGGGACGCGAAAGTGCCAGCCTTGTCAAAAGCTCGCTGATATAACGTCCCTCGGTGCTTACGGTTTTCAAAAACTTGCGGCGTGCAGGCACGTTGAAGAACAAGTTCTCCACAATTACGGTAGTACCTGTACTGCCGCCGCTTGCGGTAACCTCCGTGTTTTCGCCGCCGTCGATATGTACGGAGGTAGCGAATTCCTCGCTCTCCGGACGGGTAAGCAGCGTAAAGTTGGAAACAGAGGCAATACTGGGCAAGGCTTCACCGCGAAAGCCCAAAGTATTCAGGCTCAGCAAATCCTCAGCCTTCGTAAGCTTGCTTGTGGCATGGCGCAGCACAGCCATTTTGGCATCAGCTTCACTCATGCCGCAGCCATTATCAGTTACTCTGATATATTCCGTACCGCCGGCAAAAATCGTTACTTCAATTTTATCCGCACCGGCATCCAGTGCGTTCTCAACCAATTCCTTTACTACGGACGCAGGCTTTTCTACAACCTCGCCGGCAGCAATCTGGTTGGCGGTATTCGTATCCAACAAACGGACGGCATGCTCTTCTGCCATTATTTACCCAGCTCCTTTCTTGCTTCATCCTGCAATTTATACAAGGCGCTCATCGCCTCAATCGGTGTCATGCTCATAACATCGAGCTTCAAAAGCTCATTGGCAATAGAACTGCCAAACAGCGAGCCCATCATATTATCCGGCGCTGCAGCAGCTGCAGGCTGCTGTACACGGCCGTTGTCATTATCATATTCCTTCAGCAGCTCTTCTGAACGCTCCAGCACCTTCTTCGGCAGACCGGCGAGGCGTGCAACATGTACGCCATAGCTGCGGTCTGTTCCGCCCGGAACAATACGGCGCAGGAAGATAATATCCTTGCCTCTTTCCTTAACTGCAACGGAATAATTCTTCACACCGCTCAGCACATTCTCCAAGGCAATCAGCTGATGATAATGCGTAGCAAAGAGTGTTTTCGCTTTGATACGGTCATGGATATATTCCATAACTGCGTGGGCAATACTCATGCCGTCAAAGGTACTGGTGCCGCGGCCAACCTCGTCAAGGATAATCAGGCTGTTTTTCGTAGCATATTTTAAAATCTGTGCTACCTCGTTCATCTCCACCATAAAGGTGCTCTGGCCTGTTGCCAGATCATCACTGGCACCGACGCGCGTAAAAATCTTATCTACCGGGCAAACGCTCGCCTGACGCGCAGGAATGAAGCTGCCGATTTGCGTCATCAGCACCAACAGCGCCACCTGACGCATGTAGGTTGATTTACCTGCCATATTCGGACCGGTAATGATTATCATGCGCTCATCGGTATTATTCAGATTGGTATTGTTCGGAACAAAAATCTCCTTTTCTAGTAAGCGCTCTACTACGGGATGGCGTCCGTCAACAATCTTGATTTCGCCGTTATTATTCAGCTCAGGTCTTACATAATTATATTTATAGGCAGCCTCCGCCAAACCTGTCAGCACATCAATATAGCTGACGGCGCGGGCAGTTTCCTGAATCTCCTTGATTTTTCCGCGAATCAGTGTACGCAGCTCATCAAACAGATAATATTCCAGTTGCTCGATTTTTTCCTTGGCACCGAGAATCTTATTCTCGAACTCCTTAAGCTCGGGAACAATATAACGCTCCGCGTTTACCAGCGTCTGCTTACGTACAAAGTACGGAGGCACGCTGCTGCTCTGACCCTTGCTTACCTCGATATAATAGCCGAAAACCTTGTTGAAGCCAACCTTCATGGTTTTAATGCCGGTTTCCTCTTTGATTTTCTGCTCAAAGTTCTGCATCCAGGTTTTGTTGTCGGCGGCAATCAGATGCAGCTCATCCAGCTCCTGATTATAACCGGTGCGAATCATACCGCCCTCGCGCACAGAAAACGGCGGCTCATCAACAATTGCCTGCTGCAATCTTGCTGCCAGCTCCTCGTGCAGATGCAGGCCCTTCCACAGCTTACGCAGCAGTCCGCTGCTGCAGCCTTCCAGAATGCCCTTCAGGCCCGGCAGCACGCTTAAGGAATTACGCAGAGCTACCAAATCTCTGGCATTGGCACTGCCCACCTCAATACGGCTGACAATACGCTCCAAATCCGCAACCGCCTTCAGCTGAGCCACAATCGCTTCGCGCAGCTCTGCGGCTGCAGCAAGCTCGGCTACCGCCTCCTGACGCTCATAAATGCGGCCCACATCAAGCAGCGGGCTTTCAATCCAGCTGCGCAGACGGCGCGCACCCATCGAGGTATTGGTAAAATCCAACACCTGCAGCAGCGTACCGCGCTTCGAGCCATCCGTCATATTGCGAACCAACTCCAAGTTGCGGATAGCTGTCACATCAAGGTTCATAAAGCTGTTGCGTTCAATCCGTACCAAGCGGTTAATATGGCTCAAATCGGCCATCACCGTTCCGTGCAGATAACGCAGCAAAAGCTCAACCGTACTGTGCACCTCATCCGGCACGTCACTACCGGCAAAGTGCTGCGCAAAATAATCAGCCTCCGGCGTACTCTCGTCATAATGCGTAACAACGCATTCCGGCAATCTTGCAGCCAGCCATTCCTGCAGCTTCTCACTCATTTTCTCCGAAGCAAGATGCACAACAAGCTCTGCGGGCTGCAGTCTGTAAAGCTGCTCGGTGATATTCAAAAAGCTTTCCGGCGTCTGGTCGAGGAACCATTCGCACTCGCCCGTAGTTACATCGGCCGCTGCCAGACACATTCCCTTTTCCTGCGCCTGCTGTAAAAATACCAGATAGCGGTTATGCTTATCCTCCAGAAGCTGTTCGTTCAGCGCCGTTCCCGGAGTAATAATTTTAATAACCTTGCGCTCTACAATGCCTTTGGCAAGTTTAGGATCCTCCACCTGCTCGCAGATGGCAATGCGATAGCCTTTTTTTATCAGCTTGGCGATATAGCCGTCCACCGAATGATAAGGCACACCGCACATCGGCATATGCTCCATACCGTTAGAGCGCTTGGTCAGTGTTAAATTCAGCTCACGCGATGCTGTAATAGCATCGTCAAAAAACATTTCATAAAAATCGCCCAAGCGAAAGAAGAGCAGTTCATTCTGGTGCTCCTGCTTCACTGCCATATATTGCTGTACCATGGGCGTAACATTTGCAGCAGCCATTAATCAACCGCCTTACCTTTCACAAGCCAGGTCTGTGCAGCTTCGATCTGCACGTTAACCTTTTGTCCTACCTCGTATTGCTTATCTCCAATCGGCCACAGCACCAAAACTCCTGTGCGTGTGCGTCCGTTCCAGACGGTTTTCTGCTTGCTGGGACCTTCTGCCAGCACTTCCACAGTTTTGCCAACAAGCTTTTCATGACACTTCAGGCTGTTTTCGTTCTGCAACGCCATCAAACGATTCAAGCGCTCCTTCTTCACTGCCAGCGGCACCTGATTTTCCATTTTGGCTGCAGGTGTACCGCTGCGCTTGGAATAAATAAAGGTATAAGCGGAGGTGAAGCCAACCTGACGCACAACATCGAGAGTTTCCTCAAAGTCCTCTTCGGTTTCGCCGGGGAAGCCTACAATAATATCTGTAGTAATCGCTGCGTCCGGCACATATTTACGCACAAGCTTCACCAGCTCAAGATATTTTTCCTTCGTATAACCGCGATTCATACGGCGCAGAATTTCCGAGCTGCCTGCCTGGAACGGCAGATGGAAGTTTTCGCAGATGTGCTCGCATTCTGCAACAGCCTTGATAACCTCTTCGCTCATATCACGCGGATGGCTGGTCATATAATGAATTCGCTCCACACCGGGAATAGCATCTACACGGCGCAGCAGCTTAGCGAAGGCATCCTTGTCACCAAAATCCTTGCCGTAGGAATTAACGTTTTGGCCCAGCAAAGTGAACTCCTTGTAGCCTTCCTTAACTGCAGCCTCAATCTCGGCAACAATATTATCGATGCTACGGCTGCGCTCGCGTCCGCGTACATACGGCACAATGCAGTAGGTGCAGAAATTATTGCAGCCATACATAATTGGAATCCAGGCAGCAAAAGAGCTTTGACGTACCATATGACCTTCGAACTCACTTTGGTGAATAGTCAGATCCGTATAAACCGCAGCCTTGCGCTCTGCCAGAAACTCCAGCAACAGACGTTTAAAATCGTTAACATAAGCAGTACCCAGCAGCAAATCTACCTGCGGATGCTTTTTACGCAGCTTTTCGCCGTCCTTCTGTGCCATGCAGCCTGCAACACAGATAACTACATCCGGATTGGCACGCTTTACAGCCTTTAATTCGCCAATTTTGCCGGCAATTTTCTTTTCCGCACTTTCGCGCACGCAGCAGGTGTTGACAATAATTATATCTGCGGTATGAAAATCAGGATTAGGTGCATAACCCAGTTCCTGCAGCTGTCCTGCATAATGCTCCGTATCGGATTCATTCATCTGGCAGCCGTAATTTATCAGACAGTAGGTTTTATTTTTATCACTCATGTAAATACCTCCGTGTAAAATCAGTCTATCATTATATTATACCTAATTACAGTCACTTCCCGCAACATTTCCCCCGGAAAGAAGTAGGGAATAATTTATAAAATATTTTAGTAGTAGGTATTGAAATCTGCCCTTAAGATGATTACAATATATGCAGGCAAAGAATTTTTCCGATTGCCTTTTAATATAGTTTAGGAAGGTCAAAATCATGCAAAGCAAAAAGAAATGGTTTGTTGTATTTATTCTTCTCGCTGCCCTTGCAGGCGCAGCCTTTTATTTTCTTTATTTCATCCGTACACCGGCTTATGCTCTGAACGAAGCGCGCGTTGCACTGCAGCAGCATGACAGCGCAAAATTTTCACGATATGTTGATGTTCCATCTGTTATGGACAACGCTTTTGAGGACATCATCAAGGCAGAAAGCAAAATCAATAACGATAATGTTTTCTCCAACCCGTTCGCACTCGGCATTCTGCATATGCTGAAGCCTTCGGTTGTAGACCTGATGACGCAAGAGGCTCTGGACAAAATTGCCGCTAAGCCCGACAATACTCCTAAGCAGCCGGCCGATCCCGTACCAGATGCTATGAAGCGTAACCTGGAGCGTCACATCCCCATCCAAAACCTTACTGTCAAAGATCTGAAGCTCAGCAAGCATGAGGGTGAGACAGCAAAAGCAACCCTGGTACTGCGCGATAAGGATCTGGAAAAGGATTTTATTGCCGAGCTGTTGATGCAGCAAAATGATAAAGGTGATTGGCAGATAAAAAAAATCAGCAATCTGGCAGACTTTATCGTCCAATTGGACGCAGCTAAACGTGCTAAACAGGCCCTGCTGAATAAGCCTGTTATGGAACGTCTGAACAAAGCGCTGCAGGCAACCAGCGAACGCCTGACATTGAACAAGGACAGCAACAAAATCGGCAGCGAAGAAAAAGCTACGCTTACCGCTACCATCATGGCCAAAAACATGAGCAACGTTGCTATCAACCGTATGTATTACGATGTAACCGTGCTCAACGATAAAGGCGAACAGCTTTATTCCTATCCTGAGCATTATCAGGGCAGTATTGCCCCCGGACAGGCAGTGGAGCTCACCACCAGCAAAACTTTGAATTCCATGCTGCCGGATGATAAAAAGCTGATGAATCTGGATATTACCAAAGAAACCGTAAAAATTCAGGTCACCTATATTGCTTTTGATAACGGCGAGGTAATTTCTCCTAAGGGTTTGATTGAATAACCGCAAAAAATTAAACGCTTACATCCCACGTTGATGCGTGGGGCGTAAGCGTTTTTTGTTCTTTTGATAAAAATATAGGTTTTTACGCCACAGCTTTACTCTGTAACATGCAGCTGCAAAACATCCGGGCGTGAATAATGACCACAAGCGTCAAATTCCATACGGCTGGCAGGCACCTTGTCCATATCCAAATCCGCATAAATAATTGCTTCCTTATCCCAGACAGGCTCCGTAACATAATGTCCGTAAGGATCAATCACACAGCTGCCGCCGCGACAGACAAGTTCAGGCAGCTTAGCGACTTCATTCTGTGCATGCAAATCAGCAGGATACATATCTTTAGCGAAGAACTGATCGCAGTTAATGTAATAGCAGCGTCCTTCGAGCGCAATATGCTGAATAGTAGCCTGCCACTCAGGATTATCATTTGTATTGCAGGAAATCAAAATCGTGACGCCTTTTTGGTATAAAGCCACACGTGCCAACGGCATGTAAGACTCCCAACAAATCAAATTACCAAGCGGTCCCCACGGCGAAGCAACCACAGGAAAATAAGCCTTATCCGCATCACCCCAAACAAAGCGCTCAGCACCTGTAGGCTTGAGCTTGCGGTGCAGGGCAGCAATGCTGCCATCAGGAGCAAAGATAATGTTGCTGTTATAAAGCGTACCGCTTACAGCATCACGCTCCGATATACCAATGCTTACATAAGCATTTACCTCGCGTGCCGCTTCTCCGAGCGCATCAGTTTCTGCGCCAGGCACTACAATGGAACCATCATAATACCGCTTCCAGTCGGCACGTCCTTCTTCCTGTCTGCTGCCTACGGTAAAGCCAAAGGTCATGCCGTAAGGGTAGCAGGGAATAATCAGCTCCGGCAGCACGATAAGCTGTGCTCCACCGGCACCTGCCTGCTTAATCAGATCAATACATTTGGCCAGTGTTGCATCCTTATCAAACATTATGGGCGCACACTGCACTACAGCTACACGACAATTTTTTTTTAAATCTAACATTTTATTCCCCTCAGATGAAAAATTTATCCGGTACAATGCTTGCTGCATAAACCCAAAACATAGCATATCATTGCTCGCACCGATATTTTTATTTTTTCTTAAATAAGTAGCAGCTGCCATGTCTTTCGCTGCTTCCAGTAAGCTTTCCGGATTTATATACGTATTATACAATAATCATCTGTTGAATTATATAGATATACAACAATTATACATTATACAATAACGAAATGCGCCTTTAAGAAAGTAAGATACAATTAATCATTCTATTCAGCAACCCTCAGCCAGCCTTTGGCCAGCAACGATTGGCAAAATACATCCTCTTTAAGAATATAGATATTCTTGCCTGCGTTTTTCATGGTGATGGCAAGCTGCAAATCAGCACCGTCACACACGGAAGCATCCGCCGTACCTACGATAACCATATCAGCACTGGCTGTAACGTGCTGTGCAACGCTTGCACCAAGCGCAGTCAGTATCTCCCAAACGTTTTTAACATAAAGACTATCAAAAGAGCCTAGCAAAACTATCTGCTTATCTGCCAGCGGTTTTAAGCTGCTGGCACTATGCGCAAGCACAAGCTCCCTTTGCTGCGGTGGCAGACGGTAATCAGCCACTGCCAGCTCCTTCAGCTTCTGGTAACAGCCGTTGCAAATATTGCAGTCAACCAGCGCCCTGTGCGCACCTGCTGTAGCAATATTGAAGTATTCGGCAACCGCAGTCTGCTTATACCTGCCTAAAAACGGCAATTCATTCTGCGCCAGCTTCATTACATCAACATAATTATTGGCTAATCTTTTGGCGTAATAGCCTGCCAGATTTTCCGCAATAAAGCTCAAATCAAAGCCCACATTGTAGCCTGCAATAATATCATCAGCCAAAAAATCCATAAAGGATAGGATAACCTCATCGATTGACGGAGCATCTGCTACCATAGCGTCATCGATGCCGGTAAGCCGTGTAATATAATACGGAATGGAAAAATCCGGTTTAACAAGGCTGGAAAATTCATCTACTCTGCGATTATTGCGGTATTTTATAGCCGAGATTTCCGTTATATAATCATTTTGCGGATTCAGGCCGGTAGTTTCAATATCTAAAACAGTATAATCATCAGGATAAGCCAGCAACAGCTTGCCGTCTATATACCTGTTTCTTTTTACAGAACTCAAAAAATTACCTTGCCGAGCTTAGCTCAGCATCTATGTCCTTTCTTTTGCTTATTTCTCCAACACCTTCATACACATAATACCCTTTTCGTTACGCACCAGGAAAAAGTTTATTTCATCGCCCTTATGCAGACCGGAAACCTTTTGAGGCTCGGAAAGCAGGGTGCCTATGATATTTACCTCGCGCACCTCCTTAAGCAGCACATAAGCTGCTTCAGCTTCATCGCCGCGCACCAGATAAACCGTTACGATATCGGGATGTGTTGCAAGTCTTGCCGGATCTAACGATGTAAGCTTACGCATTGCTTCTGTCGCTTCGTCTGCCTTATAAGCCTTTTGCACCATTGCCACTTTGCTTTGGAACTCGCTCAGGCGAGGCATTTCGCTCGGCAGCACAGCTGCCTGCGCTTCCATCAGCTCAGCTAAGCGTATCTTCGCTAATTGCTCATCATTACCATGCAACAGCTTCAGCGTCTTTTTAGCTGCATCGTGTACAGCACAACAGAGTATTTCAAAGCTGATGCCTGCCTGTGCATCTATATAACAATAGCAAAGTACGCCGGTAGCATCTTCTGTTACCTCAAAAATGCTGCCAAGGTTTTGCGCCACGCTGGCAGCGTCTATGTAAAGGTATTTATCTACGATGTCACGGAAATTCATTTCTTTAAGAAGCATATCATCACCTCATTGGATATGATTGAAGTTAGTTTTAATTATAATAAAGGCATTTCATTTTACTCTGCTGTAAAAGACTGCCTATATTCAATCATACATGCAAATTCTGTAATTTGCAATAAAGCAGCAAGCATTTTTAAGTGTGTTAGGTTTGGCGGAATCAAAAGCGCAGAAAATAAAAACGTCCCACCCGTCATACGAGTGGGACGCAAGTTCATTATAAAGCTATCTTAGTGATGGAACAGGCGCAGTCCGGTGAATGCCATTGCAATACCGTACTTATCGCAGGTCTCAATAACATTATCATCACGGATAGAGCCGCCTGCCTGTGCAATATATTGCACGCCGCTGCGATGCGCACGCTCAATGTTATCGCCGAACGGGAAGAATGCGTCACTGCCAAGAGCAACGTCCTTCAACTGAGCAACCCAAGCCTTTTTCTCTTCGCGAGTAAGCGGTTCCGGTTTTTCGGTGAAGAAGTTTTCCCATACGCCGTCAGCCAGTACATCTTCATAATCATCGGAGATATAAACGTCGATGGTGTTGTCGCGGTCGGGACGACGGATGCTGTCCTTAAACGGCAGAGCCAATACCTTCGGATTTTGACGCAGCCACCAGATATCAGCCTTACCGCCTGCAAGACGGGTGCAATGTACGCGGGATTGCTGGCCGGCGCCGATGCCGATAGCCTGACCGTCTTTTACATAGCAAACGGAGTTGGACTGGGTATATTTCAAAACGATTAAGGAAATCAGCAGGTCGCGTGCTGCGCCTTCCGGAATTTCCTTATTCACGGTCGGGCGGTTTTGCAGCAGGTCAGCGGTGATTTTAGCTTCGTTGCGCTCCTGCTCGAAGGTAATACCGAATACCTGCTTATGCTCCAGCAGCTCCGGCTTGTAGTTTTCATCAATTTTAATAATATTGTAGGTGCCTTTGCGTTTGCCCTTCAGAACAGTAAGAGCTTCTTCGGTATAACCGGGTGCGATAACACCGTCGGAAACCTCGCGTGCCAGCATTTTAGCGGTCTGCACGTCGCAAACATCAGACAAAGCAACAAAGTCGCCGTAGGAGCTCATGCGGTCAGCACCACGAGCACGTGCATAAGCATTTGCCAGCGGAGAAAGCTCCAAGTCATCTACATAATAAATTTTTTTCAGGGTATCGCTCAGCGGCAGGCCTACTGCAGCACCTGCAGGGCTTACGTGCTTAAAGGATGCTGCTGCCGGCAGGCCGGTTGCTTCCTTCAGTTCTTTTACCAGCTGCCAGCTGTTAAAAGCATCGAGAAAATTGATATAACCCGGACGGCCGTTCAGTACCTCAATCGGCAGCTCGCTGCCATTGTTCATGTAAATACGTGCGCTGCCCTGATTAGGATTGCAGCCATATTTTAATGCTAATTCTTTCATTCGTGATTTCCTTTTATCTACATTTATCAATTCCTAAACCAA
>OQVL01001336.1_pt1 | contig 14691 bp, 12 predicted proteins | sample 1691501 | NCBI WGS metagenome assembly OQVL01 (sample SAMN03418253, study PRJEB22391) | human gut metagenome | biome: human-gut; feature: organic feature; material: feces | host: Homo sapiens | place: Tanzania | collected 2013-01
TTTATGAACCGAAACATCAAGCGATGCGTCGCCGTGTGGCACCGCCGCGCCGGAAAGGACAGCCTGTCCCTGAACGCGACGGTGTGCAAGATGATGAGCCGCGTCGGCGTTTATTGGCATATGTTGCCCAACCAGATGCAGGCGCGAAAGGTCGTTTGGGATTCCATCGACAAATTCGGTCACCGCGTCGTCGATCAGGTGTTTCCCGCCGAGCTGATCAAGCGCAAGTCCGATCAGGAAATGAAAATCGAATTGAAAAACGGGTCGATCTGGCAATGCGTCGGGTCGGATTATTACGACAATCTGGTCGGATCGAACCCCGTCGGCGTCGTGTTTTCCGAATATTCGATCGCCAATCCCGCGGCGTGGGATTTTATCCGCCCGATTTTGGCTGAAAACGGCGGGTGGGCGTTGTTTATCTATACCCCGCGCGGTCGAAACCACGGCGCGCGACTGTACGATATGGCGAAAAAAAACAAGGATTGGTTCGCGCAAATCCTGACCGCGCGCGACACGCAGGAAATGTGCGAGCGATGCGGCGAGGACGTGCCGATTTCCGACGAGCTGATCAAGGCGGAGCTGGCGGGCGGCATGGATGAAGACATGGCGCAGCAGGAATTTTACTGTTCTTTTGACGCCGCCGTGCGCGGGTCGTATTACGGGAAAATCATCACGACGCTGGAATCGGACGGCAAAATCGGTTCCGTTCCGCACGACCCGTCCAAAAAAGTATATACCGCGTGGGATTTGGGCGTCGGCGACGCGACCGCGATCTGGTTTTTCCAAAACGCCGGCGCGGAAGTCCGCGTCATCGATTATTACGAAAATTCCGGCGTCGGGCTGGATCATTACGTCCAGATGCTGAAATCGAAGCCGTACACCTACACCAATCAGAACATTTTTCCGCACGACATCGCCGTCACCGAACTGTCCACCGGCAAGACACGTTTGGAATCTTTGGCCGCCTTGGGCGTTCGCGGAAAAGTGTTGAAGCGCGCCAGTGTCGAAGACGGCATCAACGCCGTTCGTTTCATTTTGCCGTTGTGCCGGTTCGACGAAAAAAAGTGTGAACGCGGATTAAACGCCCTGCGCCAGTATCAAAAGGTTTGGGACGAAAAACGGCAGGATTTCCAGCCGCGCCCCCTGCACGATTGGACGAGCCACGCCGCGGACGCGTTCCGTTATCTGGCGTTGGGACGCAAAGAGGAAAGAAACGAAGCCGCCGCCGAGCGTCGGCGGATATTGGAAAGAGTTTGCGATTACGACCCGCTGAACCCCCGTTCGGCGGGATTTTTTTAAGAAAGGGGTTGAAAATGGGCTGGGGAAAAAGTCTGAAAAAATTTGAAAAAAAATGGTTGAAAACGGTCGCAAAAGCCGCCACGGCGCCGATAACGTACCCGACGCGGTACGCCGCGGACGCCATTGACAGTGTCGCCGGATCGCATATTTCGTCCGGCGTTCGCGGATTGCAGGACAAATTGACCGATCCGAACAGAGTAAACCGGGAATATAAAAAAGATTTGCGCGATATCAACGCCGCCGAAACCGCCGCGAAAAACGCCGCTGACGCCGATTATTACGACCAGATCATGAAAAGCCGCCGCCGGCAGATCGCCGACGCCGCCGGATCGAAAACGAATTTCACGACCGAAGACGGCGCGCTGGGGGCTTTTGACGACAACGTACCGGGGGCGTTCGACCCCGTTTCCGGCGCGTTCGGCAAAAAGAAGAAGGTGAACGCATGACGGAAAGTACGGGGCAAACGCGGATTGAGGAAATCGTCGCCAGATGCGACGCGCTGAAAAACGCCAGAACGAATTTTGAAAATTTATGGCAGGAAGTGTGCGAACTGGTATTCCCCAACCGCGCGGATTTTACGGTCGTCCAGCCGAAAGGCGCGAAGCGGACGCGCAAGCAATACGAAACGACCGCCGCCGTCTGCGCGCGCATGCTCGCCGCAGACATCAACGGCATGATGACCGATCCGTCCATGCGCTGGTTCGGTTTGGCGTTTCGGAACGCGAACGCGTCCGCGTCGTTGAAAAGCTGGCTGCGCGCCGCCGAGGACGCGCTGTATTCCGCCCTGTACGAACCCGCCGCCAATTTCCAGAGCGCAATCAACGAGTGCTATCTGGATTTGCCCGTCGTCGGCACCTGCGCGATGTTTGTCGGATGGAACGACAAAAACAACGCGCTGCTGTTTCAAAGCCGAAGCGTCGCCGAAATCGTCATCGACGAAAACGACGTCGGCGCGGTTGACACAGTGTTTCGGCGTTTTTCGTTCGACGCCAGAAAAATCAAGCAGGCGTTCGGGGGAAACACGCTGTCCGACGATATGAAGCACGACGAGGAACGCGGCGGAAAAACGGCGTATGAAATAATCCACGCCGTTTATCCCAATCCCGATTTCGGGCAAGAAGGCGAAAAAGCGTATAAATCCGAATACATTCTGACCCGCGAAAAGCGCGTGTTGAAAGAGGAAGGGTTCGACGAAATGCCGTTCGCCGTCGCCCGGTGGTCGAAATGCAACGCCGAACTGTACGGGCGCGGTCCCGCGATCGACTGTTTGTCCGATATAAAAATGCTGCAGGAAATGATGAAGGAAACGATCGTCGCCGCCCAGCTGGCGAACCGACCGCCGATTCTGGTTCAAGACGACGATGAAATCCAGCCCATGATGACCGTTCCGGGCGGCGTCATCAGATACCGCGGCGAACGCCCGCAGTATCTGGCGAGCGGCGCGAACCCCGCGTTCGGCAAGGATATGATGGACGACATCAGGACGCGCGTCCGTCTGGCGTTTATGAACGGGCAGCTGTCGTTTTTGACAGGCGACCGCCGCACGGCGACGGAAATCATGGAGCGCGTCCGCGAAGCCGCGCGGCTGATGGGTCCCGTGTACGGTCGTTTGACGACGGAGCTGTTAAGCCCCGTCGTGTCCCGCGCGTTCAACCTGCTGTTGCGAAACAGCGTTATCGAAAAGCCGACCGAGATCCCGCCCGAGGGATTGGGCGTCGATATCGTGTATCAGTCGCCGCTGGCAAAGGCGATGCGGTATGAAAAAGCCGACCGGTACAATCAGGCGTTCGCCGCAAGCGCGCCGTTTTTGCAGGTCGATCCGAACGCCGTCGCCGTTTTCGACGCCGAAAAAGGCGTGCGCGAAATTCACAAAATCTACGGCGTCGACGACGTTTTGCGCGATGCAAGCGACGTCGCGGCAATCCGCGCCGAACAACAGTCGCAACAGGCGCGGGCGCAAAGCGTGCAGGACGCCGCCGCGGCGTTACAGTTGCAGGGAATGCAAAACGAAGTGCAGGCGCAAGACGAGGATTTGGGCAATGTTTGATTCGAAAAAAAGCAAAAAAACGCTGCATGTCGCGCAGGCGTATAAAAAAGTGTTTTCCGGCGAAGACGGCGCTGTCGTCTTGTCCGACCTGATGGGAAAAAGCGGTTTCACCGGATATTACCCGACGCCGAAGCAAAACGCGGCGGAATCCGCGTTTTGGGAGGGAAAACGCGCCGTCCTGCTGGACGTTTTGCGCGTTCTGGAATTTGACGAAACAAAAATCATCGAACTATTAAGAAAGGAAATCAGCGATGGACAATGAAATAACCACCCCCGCCGCCGCGCCCGCGCCGGCGGTCGATCCGGCAAACGCCGTCGATTGGCGCGAAAGCGTCGCCGAGGATATCCGGCAAGCCCCCGATCTGGCGGACGTGACCGGCGTTTCCGATTTGGCGGCGAAATATCTGGCGGTCAAACGCGCCGCCGGAACTGATATGATTCCGATGCCCAAAACGGACGAGGAAACCGCCGCTGTTTTTAAAAAGCTGGGCGTGCCGGACAGCGCGGACGGTTACGAATTGCCCGCGTTCGGCGACGTTTCCGAAGAAGACAAAGCCGATTTGTCCGAAATGGACGGCGTTTTGAAACGCGCCGCGTTCGGCGCAAATCTGACGAAAGGGCAGTTGACCGCGTTTCGCGACGCTTTTTACCGCGAAAGCAAGGCGCAGTACGACGCCGAAAAAGTCAAAACAGACGCGGAACACGCCAAAATAGAACAGGAATTGCGCGCGGAGTTCGGCGCGTCGTTCGAATCCCGCATCAGGGATTTCAAACAGATTTGCGATTCCGTTGGTATGACGGACGCCCTACGCGCGCTGGGCGCCGGTTTCAGCAAGGACATCATTAAAGGCGTTCTGGCGTTGGGCGGAAAGCAAATCGAGCCTGCGGGCGCGCCGATCGGAACCAAGACGACGACGACCGCCGGCATCGAGGCGCAGATCGCGGCGTTGACCGCCGACCCCGCCTATATGGACGCGTCGAACCCGCGCCACAACCACGTCGTTTCGCAGGCGTTCGCCCTGCGTCAGCGCAAAAACGGCGAAATTTAAGTGTTTCATAGCAAAAGGAGAAAACAATGAGCACGCAAATCACAACGTCCTTTGTCGAACAATATTCCGCAAACGTGGAAGCGTTGGTTCAGCAAAAAGGATCCAAACTGCGCCCGCTGGTCGGGAGCGAAACAATCAAAGGGAAATCCGCGTTTTTCGAACAAATCGGATCGGTCGCCGCCGTTAAAAAAACGACGCGCCACGCCGACACGCCGCAGATGAACACGCCGCACGCGCGCCGCCGTCTGACGTTGGAAACGTACAACTGGGCGGATCTGATTGATAACGACGACAAGGTCAGAATGCTGATCGACCCGACCAGCGAATACGCGAACGCCGCCGCGTGGGCGATGGGGCGCGCCATCGACGAAGCGATCGTCGACGCCGCGCTGGGAAACGCCGACACCGGCGCAACGGGCGGCGAACTGGTCGCTTTGCCGGACGACCAGAAAATCGCGCACGGGTCGATCGGTTTCACGTTCGACAAACTGCGCGAAATCAAGCGCGTAATGGACGCGCGCGACGCGCCGAGCGAGGACAGGTACATCGTTTTGACGGCGCAGCAGTTGGACAATCTGTTGAGCGAAACAAAAGTCACCTCTGCCGATTACGCGTCCGCTAAAGCTTTGGTGCGGGGCGAATTGGACACCTTTATGGGATTCAAATTCGTCCAGCTGAACGCCAAAAAAAGCGACGGAACGCTGATTCTGCCGGCGTTTGCGGATTCCGCGAAAACAATCCGGAAGTGTCTGGCGTTCCAGAAATCCGGCGTCAAGCTGGGGATCGGTCAGGATATGTTCGGCAAAATCACCGAACGCGACGACAAGTGTTTCGCCACGCAAGTCTATTACGAAATGTCGATCGGCGCGACCCGCATGCAGGAAAGTCTGGTCGTCGAAGTGCAGTGTCAGGAATGAGGGAGTAAGAAGCAATGGCTAAAACGTATTCAAAGGAAATGACCGCCGAGCTGGCGGGCGATCACGTCGTCGCGAGCGTCGCGAACGGTCGGCTGCGCCGCCGCCGCGCGACGATCGACCTGTCCGCGCAGGCAAGCGGCGACCAGATCGGTTTGTGCGAAATCGGCGAAGGCGAATATTTCGTTTGCGGTTTTTTGACCGCGAGCGCGTCGCTGGGCGCCGCCACGCTGAAAATCGGCACGGCGGACGACGACGACCTGTACAGAGCCGACGCGGCGTTCACCGACGCAGACGCGCCGGTTGCGTTCGGAACGACGGCGGCGAAATCCGATCCCGCGCCCAAGGGCGGCGTCGAAGTCGTCGCCACGGTCGGCACGGCGGCTTTGCCCGCCAGCGGCGTTCTGATCGTCGATATCGTCACCGCCGGCGTTTAACCACGGCGGACGGGCGGCTTTCGCCGCCCGTCCCGTTTCAGGAAAGGACGGAAAAATGACGGCGAAAGTCGAAATGTGCAATATGGCGTTAAGCAAGGTCGGGGAAAATTTTATCCGCGACATCGACGAAAACACGAAACCCGCGAAGTTGTGCGCCCTGATGTTCGATCCCGTGCGCGACGCCGTTTTGCGGGCGTATCCGTGGCGGTTCGCGATGAAGCGTTGGGAATTGTCCCCCGTCGCGCGAAAGCCTCTGTTCGGTTTTGAAAACGCGTTTAAAATTCCGTCGGATTGTCTGCGCGTCGTTTCCGTCGACGGCTGCGTTCCCTATGCCCGCGAGGGCGATTGTTTTCTGTCCGACGTCAAAGCGTTCCGGTTCGCGGGCGTTTCGCGCGTCGCCGAAGAATCGAAATTCGACGCCGTTTTCACCGAAGCGTTCACGACGAAGCTGGCGGCGGAAATGGTGATGAGCCTGACCAGTCTGCCCGCGTTGAAAGAACAGTTGAACCGGGAATACGAAGCCCTGATCGCCGAAGCGCGCCGGACAAGCGCGAAAGAGGCGTCGCAGGACGTTTTCGGCGTTCACGGCTGGTTGGAAGCGAGGTTGTGATGGACGTCGGTATCAAGAATTTCAACGGTGGCGTTTTTTCGCCCCTGATGCGCGGGCGCGACGAATACGCCGCGACGTGCCGCAAGCTGCTGAACGCGATCCCTGCCGTGCAGGGGTACGTCCAGCGACGCGGCGGAACGCGGTTCGTGGCAAGCGTCCCCGACGCCGTGCGGCTGATCCCGTTCGTGTTTTCCGCCAGCCAGTCCTATTTGCTGGTGTTCCGCGTCGGGCACGTCGACGTTTATTTTAACCGAGAATTAAAACAGAGTTTGGAATCGCCCTACGCCCGCGAGCAGATCGACGCGGTTTATTATTATCAGGTGCAGGACACGATGTATTTGGCGCACCCCGACGTTGAACCGAAAAAGATCGTGCGCAAGGCGAACGCGGACGGGTCGGTAACGTTTTCGATCGAAAGCGTCGCGTTTCAAAACGGTCCGTATCTGGACGAAAACGAAACAGAAACGACGATGTCGTTCGACGGGACGACGATCGCGGCGAGCGCGGACGTGTTTTCCGAAGCGGACGTCGGTCGATGGGTGCGTTTGGTTACGGTCGCCGATTCGACGACAAAATCCGTCGATTTGAAAATCGCCGCCGTGACGAACGCGAAAACGGCGGCGGCGACCGTCGGCGCCGGAGAATACCACAAAGTCGCAACGAAATTGTGGTCTTTGGGCGCGTTTTCAAGCGGGCGCGGATATCCCGAAATCATGGTCGTTCACCAACAGCGCATGGTCTGCGTCAAAAGGGGCGCGCTGTATTTTTCAAAATCAGGCGCGTATATGAATTTTCAAAAAACGGACGAAAAAGGCGTCGTCGCCGCGGACAACGGATTTTCCGTCAAGCTGGCTGTCGAACAGGGATCGGAAGCGTGCTGGGCGTTTCCGATGGACGTTCTGGCGATCGGAACGGACGGGTTCGAGTACGCGATATCGTCCACGTCGCTGGGCGAAGCGCTGACGCCGACGAACGTCAAATATTACAAAATTTCAAGCGTCGGGTGCGCCCCCGTCCGTCCCGAGTTCGTCGAAGACGGTCTGGTGTTTTTGGATTCGTTCCGACGGTCGTTCAATTTTTCCGCCTATTCCACCGTGTACGACAAATACCAGATCACGGACATCACGAAATTCAATCCGCAGATCACGAACGGCAAAATCAAAGCCGCCGCGTTTTGCAAGAAAAAACAGCCCGTTTTGTGGTGCTGCAAGGAAAACGGCGATCTGATCGGCTGCACGCTGTCGCCGTCGAATCAGGTCGTCGCGTGGTTCGACGCAGACGTTTCCGGACGCGTCGAAAGCGTTTGCGCCGTGCCGGATTTCAATCTGGAACGGACGGATCCGTATTTGCTGGTTAAACGGGAAATCAACGGAAAAACAGCCGTTTATCTGGAAGTCGTCGAAGAAGGACTGACCGACGACGCCGACGACGCGGCGGACGCGTTTTTCGTCGACAGCGGCAAAAGTTTTTCGTTCGACGACGCGCAAAGCGAGTTGTCCGGTTTGGAGCATTTGGAGGGGCAGACGGTCGCCATATCGGGCGACGGCGCGGTCGAGCCCGACCGCGTCGTTCAAAACGGCAAGGTTTCCCTGCAATTTCCGGCAAAAAAAGCGTGCGTCGGATTCGCCTATAAAACCGTGATCGCGCGACAGCCCGATTTACAAAACGCGGACGCGGACAAAAAAGTGAAGAAAATTTCGGACGTGATCCTGCGGCTGTATAAAACCGTGTGCGCCAAAGCCGGCAGAACGGAGAGCGACGCCGTCGACATAACGTTTCGAAGCGCGGGCGACGCCATGACGCGCGCCGTTCCGCTGTTCACCGGCGACAAACCCGTCAATTTCGGCGGCGGGTGGGACGCGGACGCCGACGTCGTCATCGTGCAGGAAAAACCGATGCCGCTGTTCGTTTTGGCGGTGTTCGCGTCGATGATGAGAGGGGGATAAAATGATTGACAGCATTTTGCATTTCAACGATCCGTCGTTTTCCGGCGGCGGTTTGTTCACCAACGGCGGACAGATTAAGCAAGCCGCCACGCGAGCCGGAATAACGTCGTCGTCGGACGATTCCGGCGGAACCGGCAAGTTTAAAATGAGCGCGGGGGAAACGGTCGGAATTGGTTTGGACGCGCTGGGGACGGCGTTGCAAAACGTTTCGTCGTACCAAGCCGCCAGACGCAATTTCAAAACGATGTGGTCAAACGCGCGCGAAACGTTCAATACGCTGGAATACAACGTCGGCGTCCAGCGCCGGAACAACGCGCAGGCGTTCGCGCAGAACCGCGTCGCGATCAACGCGTCGGGAATTTCGTCAAAATCGTTCACGGACGTGCAGCGGTCGAATCAAATCGTCGCCGAAGACGACGTCGCCGCCATGCGCGAACAGGTGCGCCGTTCGGTTTATTCGCAGCTGTCCGAAGCGGCGAGACAGAAAAAACGCGCCGGACAAGCCGCCCTGTGGGGAACGGTCGGAACGATCGCCGGCGTCAGTATCGGAGCGGCGACGGGAAATCCGTTTGCCGCAGTTGTCGGCGCGAACGTCGGCGGAAAATTGGGAAGCGCGGCGGGAGGAGAATAGAATGCCGGACATCATGTTGTTTCAATCGAATTACCAAAAACAGCCCGTTTTGAAATCGGAAACGGTGCGCGCGGAAGACACCGCCGTTTATCAGACCGGCGGCGCGTTGAAAGATTTGGGCAAAGCCGTTTTGAACATCGAAAACCGGAACCAGACGCTGAAAGCCCGCGCCGACATCGCCGAGGTGCAGGCGGAAATGTCCGCGTGGTTCGCGGAACGTCAGGCGAGCGGAAACGTCGAGAACCTGACTGACGAAATGCGGGAACGGCTGGACAAGGCGTTGGACGCCAAAACCCGCGCGAACGGTTCGGGTTTTTACGCGCAGGCAATCGACGCCGCGAAACCCGACGTTGTCGCCGGATTTTTAAGTCAAGCCGAAAAAGCCAAAATCGAAGGCACGTTTTTGGAAAACCGCAAGCGCGCGGAACAGATGATCAACGCCAAAGCGGCGTTCGTCCGGAACAATCCAGACCAGTGGCTGAACATTGAAAACGAGGTATCCGGCGCGCTGGATTCCGTCGTTTTGGACGCGGCGACCAAAGAGCGTTTGAAGCAAAGCGCGCGCCGCGACATCGCGTTCGTCGCGGCGAACGAAGCGCTGGTCAATAATCCGCAAGCCCTGCGCCGTTCGATCCGCAACGGTGATTTCGCCGATTTTCTGGGCGTCGACGAGCAACAGCGTTTTTTGGCGGCGACGGTCGAGCAAGGCGGAGCGGTCAAGACCGACCCCGCCGTATATGCCGCGCTGGACGAAAGGGCGGAGCGCGGGGAAAACGTCATCGCCGACGCGCGGGCGGCGATGCTGCAAGGGGTGCTGACCATCGCGGATTACGACAAATTCAAAAACGCGAATCCCACCAGACGCGCACTTTTTGATTACATCGACACCAATTCGCAGCAGGGGTTTATCCCGGACACCGCGTTAAACGCGCGCAAAGCGGAAGCGCATTCCGCAGCGAATCGCTGGCTGCATGAAAACCCGAACGCGTCCACTGTCGAAGCGGAACAAATGGGACGCGATATAGCTGTCAGATTCAAACTGAACCAGCGCGCGGCGTTTGTCATCACCGACACGCTGAAAGATGACGTGCTGCGCAGATTTTACATCGCCGGCGACGGAAGTTCCGCCGCCGCCCCGACGGTGAACGGATTGACCGAAACCGCGGAACAAGTTTTGAAAAATCCCGATTTGAACGAACTTCAAAAGAACCAAGCCGGACTCGTTCTTAATACTTTGATCAAACAAATACAAAATCAAGCCGCGAGCAAACAGACGCAGGATAAAAACGGAGGCGCGAACAATGGAACTGGAAAATGATAATTTTGAAGCGGCGTATGAGGCCGAAGCGCAAAACAACGCTTACGATGACGCTTGGAATGATTTGAACCGACTGATCGCTGAAAAAAACAAACGTTCGGATTTAATCGCCCAGGACAAGCCCGCTGACAACAGCGTTCGGATTCCCGTCATCCGTCAGCCCGCCGCTCCGTCGCGCCAAGGCGGCGACCGTCCTTTCTTTGTCCCGTCCAAGGCTGACCGCGACCGCGGCGAAGGCGGGGTGTTCGGCAACGCCGCGCAGGCGTTGGTCAACGGCGCGGTCGAGGGCGTGAACAACACGCTGGAAGCCGCGTATCAAGCCGCGATTTTCTGGGACCAAAATTTCGGCGGCAAGGTCATGCCCGCCGAACTGCCCGACATTCCCAAGCCGTTCGACGTGCCCGACACGACGGTCAACACCATCGTTTCGACCATCGGGCAGTTTGTCGTTCCGTTCGGCGCGGCGGGCAAGGCGATGGGCGCGGCGAAGCTGGGAACGAACGTCGCCGCGTCGTTTCCGAAAGCCGCCAAGATCGCGCGCCCGATGATCCAAGGGGCAATCGCCGATTTTTCGGCGTTCGACGGACACGAAGCGCGTTTGAGCAATTTAATCGAAAGCGTCCCCACCCTGCAAAACCCCGTCAGCGAATATCTGGCGGCAAGCGAGGACGATTCCGAATTGGAGGGGCGGTTCAAAAACGCCGTCGAGGGATTGGGCATCGGAGCCGCCGCGGACGGATTGTTCAAGTGTTTGTCCGCCGTCAAAGCCGCCCGCAAGGCGCGGCGCATCGCCAAAGAGGAAAACCTGAAACCCGTCGAGGAAAGGTTCGTGCCGAAAGTCGCCAAAGAGGATTTGTCCGCGCTGGGCGACCCCGACGGCGAACTGCTGGTCAAGGGCGGCGCGGAAACATCGGCGGAAGTTGCTGAAAAAGCCGGCGCGCAATCCGCCGCCCCCGCCGTTGAAACGGTGATGGACATCAGTTCCGAAACGGCGAAAGAGGCGTTGTCTGCGGAAGGAAAAAACACTTTGTGGGAAAACGCGATTTCGTTTTTGAAAGGAAAAGTCGGCGCAAAAATACACAACGCGTCGCTGGGCGCCGATATTGAAATCCGTCAGAACAGCGTGAACAAATACAAAAAGTTTTCCGCGAAAGAGGAAAAGCAAGTTCTTGCCTATTACATTCCCGATTTGCTGGAAAAGGCGGATTTTTCCATCATGGAAAAATCTTATATTCTGAAAGCGGAAGCGAATATAAAATCTTATCGCAAAGCGGATATGGTCGTTTCGTTCAACGGTCAGCCGAAGCACGTTCATTTGACGGTAAAGGAAACTGCGGACGGGAATTTTTTCTGGGACGCGCAAATAAAAGAAACCCCTTACCGATCCTTGTCCCGTACACAATCGGGGGGTGGCGCAGGGATTTCTAGTAAAATCATATCAAAACCGGCGGAATCCGTCAACAGCGAAAACGTTTATATCAATTTCGCGCGCATCGACACGCCCGACGACATCAAAAAAGTGATGGCGGAACTGGCGGACGCGTCGCGCGAAAGTATCGACAAGGCGCGGCGTTTTATCTTCGGTTTCTGTGTCAAAAATAAAATCACCCGCGGTTCACGACGCCGCGGGCTGAAATCCGGAGATGAACTTTTTACATTAAGCTCTTATCTTAATGAAGTCATTATAAGCATATTCCTTTTTGTATCCGAAAACCCCCGCGGAATACGCGGGGGTTTCTTTTCGTTTGCTCAACGGTTATTTTTCGGGTTCCAAGTCGGGAGCTTTGTCCGCGTAGGTCGAAACGATTTTGGCGGCGGCTTTTTTATTCGCGTTCAAGCACGCTGCGCCGGAAATGCACCCGCCTTCGCACGCCATGACTTCGGCGATATTGCCCAGCGGGCATTCGCCTTTTTTAGCCCACATGATCATTTCGCGCACGGCTTTGGGGTTCAGTCCGTCGACGCAGGTCGGGCGGACTTCGACTTTTCCGGCGCTTGCGACACGGACGGATTCGGCGACGCCGCCCGTCAGCGGGAAGTTGCGCGCCTGTTTCGATGTCGGAACGTCGAAAGCGTAGTCTTCGCATTGGGCGGGATCAATGTCGAACGCCGCCAGCCACGCGCCCATTTCTTCAAAATTCATGACATAGTCGACAAATTCGTCCCCCAGTCCTTCGCTGCGTTTGGCAACGCACGGACCGACGAACACGGTCACGCAGTCAGGATATCTTTTCTTTGCCAGTTCCGCCGTGTAGTGCATCGGCGTCGCCGTTTCGGACACGAACGGTTTCAGTTCGGGGGCGATTTTTTTCACCATTTCGCGGTAAGCCGCGCAACACGACGTCGTCATGAACTTGTCGCCGCGTTCCATTCTTTCGGCGAAGTCTTCGGCTTCGTTTTTCGCTGTGATATCGGCGCCTTCGGCGACTTCGATCACTTTGAAAAAGCCCGTTTTCGCCAAAGCGGCGGCGATTTTGTTAATTCCCGCGGCGTACTGTCCCGCGACGGCGGGGGCGAGCATGGCGACGACGTCTTTTCCTTCTTTGATTTTAGCCAGAATGTCGATAATCTGGCTTTTTTCGGCGACGGCGCCGAACGGGCAGTGCGCCATGCACTGACCGCAGCTCAGGCAACGCGAGGCATCGATTTCGGCATATTTTTCCGTGTTTTTGGTAATCGCGCCGACGGGGCAGGAATCTTCGCACGGAACTTTGGTTTTGGCGATCGCGCCGTAGGGGCAGACCTGCATGCACTTGGTGCATTTTTTACATTTGTCGTTGTCGATGTAGGAACGACCGTCCTTGACGGAAATCGCGCCGAACGCGCAAGCCGTCGTGCAGGGGCGCGCGACGCAGCCGCGGCACAGGTCGGTGACGTAGATGCGAGTCGGACCGCAGCCTTTGCACGCCGAATCGATGACGGTCATGACCGTTGCGTCGGGCTTTTCGCGTTTCAGAGCGCGGCGCGCGTATTCGGACAGGGGTGTTTTGTCGTCGTCGTCCTCGACGGAGCCGCCCATGGCGGCGATGGCGCGTTCGCGCAGGACGGCGCGTTCTTTGTGAATGCAGCAACGATAGGGCACTTCCGCGTGTTTGGGGCGCATATCGAACGGCAAATCGTCGGCTTTCTTTTCCAATTCGTCCGCCATGAACGCTTTGAGCAAGCGAACCATGACTTCGCGTCGCAAAAGGACGGTGTTGGCTTCTGTCGGCATGTTTATCCTCTATTTCCAGCAGTTGATGAAATTCAAACCCGCGCCGTTTTTATCGGACGGCAAAACGGTTCGGTTTAGGCGGAATCTAGCCTAACGACGACCAAAAAGCAACACTTTGCAAGATTCCGTGCTGGATTTTTTTAGTCGATTTGCCTAAAATCGCCGTTGTTCGCTTGTTGAAACCGGATAAGGAAATGAAAAAGGAAATATCGGAAAAAGTGCTGGGGCGTCTGACCCTGTATCACAGCATTTTGATTGAATGCATCGAAAACGGCACGGACACGATTTCCAGTTCGCAAATCGCCGCGCGTTTGCGTATTGACGATTCCCAAGTGCGCAAGGATTTCAAACTGCTGAACAACGAAGGACGCGGACGCGTCGGCTACCATGTCCCCGATCTGAAAGATTCGATCGAAGACACGCTGGGGTTCAAGACGACCAAAGACGCCGTCATCGTCGGCGCGGGACATTTGGGGCAGGCGCTGGCGAAATATACGGCGTTCAACGACTACGGGCTGAACATTCACGCGCTGTTCGACACGGACGAGGGAAAAATCGGCGCGGCGATCAACGGTAAAAGGATTTTCGATATTTCCGAACTGCCCGCGCTGATGCGCGCGCAGGGCATCGAAATCGCCATTTTGACCGTTCCCGGGGCGTGTGCGCAGCAGACGGCGGATTTTTTGACGAAAGCCGATGTCAAATACATCTGGAATTTCACGCCAGCCGTGTTAAAAGTCCCCGACGATGTCAAAGTCTGGAACGAAAACCTGATTGCCAGCTTTTTGCAATTCGCTTGCCGCGATTTCCAAAAGGAAGACTGAGCTTTTCCGGCTTTATTTTTCAAACAGAGCCGCCAGTTCCATGTGCGGCGTGAACACGAACTGGTCGACGGGGCGCAGGCGCGTCAAACGGTAGCCGCCGCGTATCAGGATTTCGGCGTCGCGCACGAAACTGACCGGATTGCACGAAACGGCGACGACGCGGGGGACGTCCGTCGCGGCGATTTGTTCGCATTGGGCTTTCGCGCCGGCGCGGGGCGGGTCGAACACGACGGCGTCGTATTCGTACAGCTCGTCGGGGTAAAGCGGTGTTTTGAACAGGTCGCGTTCCATTGTTTCGACGCGTCCTTCGCTTGCTTTACGCAAAGCCGCCAAAGCCTGCGGGGCGTTGTCGGTTCCTTTGACGATCCGCTTTTTCCGCATCAGGGGCAGGGTGAACGTTCC
>OQVL01001337.1_pt1 | contig 14683 bp, 11 predicted proteins | sample 1691501 | NCBI WGS metagenome assembly OQVL01 (sample SAMN03418253, study PRJEB22391) | human gut metagenome | biome: human-gut; feature: organic feature; material: feces | host: Homo sapiens | place: Tanzania | collected 2013-01
CCGAAACTCGTATCCAAAATTGCTGAAACGGAAAATAAATTGCGCAAATTTCTTTTTTCATTCTGCAATTCTTTATTTTAGAATTCAAAGTTTAAGGTTCCCTGATCCGGGATATGGAATTTCGCCACTCCATTCCTAAAGGTAAAATCAAGCATTTTACCATTGAAAAGGAGTTTTGCCGGTTTTGCATTCAGCAGCAGTTCCGCATTCGTTTCGTAATCCGTCTCGAAAGACATGTTTCCCTCATCGGTCTTTTCCAGACGAATATTGGAATCGAAAATCTGAATGCCTTCATCCGCGCTGAGAGAAAGAAGCAGACTTCCGTGACGAGGAAGCGTAAACGCTGTGGAAGAGTTCAGTTCCTTTTGTTTTCCCGTCCAGACGTTGGTCAGAATATAATTGCCGTCTTCAAGTCCCATATCAGCAGGAGAAAATTCGACGTGTAAATCTTCTTCGGTCAGATTGAAAAGCCCTACTGTTTTCAGCGGCAGTCCTTTTACGCCTGACTTTCTGGAAAAAAGAGGTGTATCCGTGAACCAGATCGCGGGAGGCAGTGCGTTGTGCTTCCGGTAATCATACTGTGCAAAATGCACATCTTGACCGTTATTAATATTGCAAAGAGCCTTTTTGATAATCCAGAGAAGCTCAGGACTGCAATCGGAATGCAATTTGCCGGATAATTCCACAAACGAGTGCGTGATCAGGATATAGTTTATCGCAAACATTCTTTCCGTTTCGGAAAGTCCCGGCATAATCCCTATGGAATCGCTGTTCGGCACAAACAAATCTCCAATATGCAAGGCAAAGCATGAGGTTCCCCACAGGAATGTCGTTTTGACATGATCCCATTCGCCACCGCTGATATCCAATCCATAACGATAGTTTGTAAAAAACTCGCCGAGGAACGGATTTCCCTGGACAATATCACAACCTGTCTGAAAATAACCATCCGTCGGCAAACGTTTCCGGATTTCAGTGAGCAACCATCTCCGCCACTCATAGGAAGAGTGTTCCCTGTTTTTCAGCAAAGAGGCACTGGTGTCGAATACAAAACTCCAGAAATCCAGTTTGATCCCGCTGAAATTATAATCGTAACAGAATTTGTCAAACGCATATTGCAGATATTCCCTTACTTCCGGAATGCTCGGGTCAAGGACCATATTGCACTTTACCCCTTCATATTCCTTGTAACGCCATGCGTAATCCACTGCCCATTCAGGGTGGTCTTTTGTGATTTGAGAACACACCGGGCAACTCAATCCAATCCAGATTGCCGGTAATAAACCGAACTGACGCACCTTATCGGAATAAGTACGAAGACCGGAAGGAAATTTTTCCCTGTCGATTCCCCCGTTTTCCTCATAGGCGGTTCCGATGCCATTCGCCGCCGAGTCATTCTGCCAGTAACCGTCATCCAACTGGATAAAACGTACATTTGGAAAGTTCCGGTTGACAAATTCGGCTTCTTTCAGAATCAGATCTTCGGAAACATCGCGTTCGATGCCGTCATTCCAGGACTCCCAGACAACGGAATGCCGATTCGCATTTCCTGCTCCGTTCAGCGGAGGAAGCACAGAGCGCAGAACTTTTGTATAACGATCAAAAATATGTTCGATGTCATCTCCCTGTTCCGTAGTACCCAAATACCAGCGGTCTGTCAAAGTCCGGTGCGGAATAACATCCAGAGCCGCGATGCCCTTGAATCCGGAAATGATGTTCATACGAACCGTTCCGCAACAATGACAAAGTTCATAGCAATGATAAAACACCCGTTGCTCTAATGTTCCATGAATCAGAGCATGATCGGTGTCGTAGTTGCCAAGAAGGATTGCGGGAAAAGCCTGATAGGGAGACGCCCCGATCCGTTCAGAACGGCAAGGATCCTCCGCATAAGAGAGGTGAGAATGAATATCATATTTCGGATCCTTGCCGCCCGGAGCCATCCGATCAAAGTCCACGGGGAAAGTCATGGTTGCGTAAATCCGGGAATTCTCGGCATGATAATAAAAATCTTTGTCCGGATCCTTACTGAAATGAATCCCGTTTAATTCAATACCAACTTCTTTCAATGCTATGGTCTTTGATGAAATATTTTTGATCAGACGGCGACATGTTATCTCTCCCTGTTCGTATGTCAAATACAAATCATCCTTGAACTGTCCATAATAATCAGCATGCCAATGAACAACATTTGCCGAATGTGACCATGTCTTTTGATATTTTGCCTCAATACGGCCATTGTCTTCTGTGACCAAATAGGGCAGCAGAGTAAGTTCACCGCTCTGAAATGAAGCAAACAATTCTTTTTCTGAAGTAATGACCTGTTGCATATTTTTTATTCCTGTTTAATGCCCGTGATTTTATTATATTCCGTGGCGTAGTTTTCTGTTTTCATGAGGCCTCCATTCTTCAAAGCGAATTACAAAAAGGATTTCCAGTAGTTGACGGACGTTTCCACGTTCCGCAGAATGTCGTGCGGTAAATCCGCGGTTCCGGCAAAGATTTCCAGGGTCAGAAAATGGCGGTCGCATGGGGACGGCATGCCGGGAAGCGTTTTCGCATTTCGCAGAGCGTTCAAAAGCCGATCTCCGCGAATCAGGCCGTTCCGGTTGTGCGCTTCATCGAAAGGCGCGTGTGCCGAACGGGTTCCGTCGGTCTGCTGAAGATGAACAATAGAGGCATACGCTCCAAGTTCCGTGAGCCACGCATAAGGGTCGGCGTCGCGGGGTTCGGAGAACAGCCACGGATAATCGTTCAGAAACGCGTCGATTCCGGAAACGGAAGCGCCGGTTCGGAGCATGCGGTATGCTTCTTCCGGGCCGAGCCAGACGGAATCGAAAAAATGGTTTTTCCGATAGAACGCCGCAGCCTTTTCCAATTCTTCCAAGGACGGACGCGCGAATTTGCGCTGTGCGGACTGGTGTCCGGTGTCGAGCGTCAGATAGAAATTCCGCCCCGACCGTTTTTTGACTTCCGCGAGCAGTTCCGCCGCGCCGGAAATCGTCCAGGGGATTTGATGCGGAGAATACATCTGTTCGATGCAGACCTCCGGAACGCCCAAAGCCGCCGCCTTTTCCGCGATCCGGACCAGCCGGTCGAAAAGAGAACCCTTTGCCGTATGATACAAGTCCTTGTCATTCAAAATATTCTGCGGGAACGCGTGACAGAAGAATCCCAGTCCGCATTGCAGTTCCGCCGCAGTTTCCAGCATGGGAAAAATCCATTTTTCCTGCATACGTTCCGCGTTCCGCTGATCTGGATGCGCGAGTCCGCAGGTGGTGTATGTTCCGTGACCGGAGTAGAGATTGCATACCTTGACGCCGGTTTTCTTTTCCGCCTGTTTCACCCGGGAAATCCAGTCTTTCAGATATGCCGGATCGTTGTAGAGCTGATCAAATTCGACATCCGCTCCGGCTTCAGCGTAACGGATTCCCATTCCGGAGAGAAGACGCATCCATTCCGCAGGGGAAATCCAGCGTTTCGAGGCAAAACAGTTGTCAACGGCCAGCGAACTGCGCGTCATGATTCAATCCTTGAAATAAAGGGAGACCGGTGGTTTATTCCGGCGCGGATCGCCGGGAACGGGCAGACCGCGACCCGTCATCACCCGGCTCAGATTTTCCACTTCCGGACGGGGAATTTCCTGAACGCCACCGGTTTGCAGTGCGGTTCGAGCCGATTCCGCCATGGCTTCGGCCATCCGCAGAAGACCAAGCGTGCGTCCGGGGGTTCCGGAACAGCCGATGGTAATGCCGTGATTTTTCATCAGCCACGCGTTCGATTTCCCTGCGGCGGAACGGAAACACTCCGCAAGTTTTTCCGAAACCGGTTCGGCGTACGGAATCGAAAGAATCGGGCCGAGTTCGATGCACGGTTCGGGCAGAATGGGCCGTGAAAGAATCTCGTTTCCGGAAATTGCGAATCCGGTAAGGATCGGCGGATGCGCATGAATCAGGCTCGAAAGATCCGGACGCAGACGGTAGATCAGCGTATGCATTGGGGTTTCCCCGGTCGGTTTCCTGTGCGGAGACGCGAAAAGAATCGCACCGGAGGCGTCAAGCACGACAATGTCGTCGAAGACAATCTCCTCCTTCGGCACTTTTGTGGGCGTGATGAGAATTGTTCCATCGGAATTTTTCATGGAGAGATTGCCGCCGTGGGAGGCAACGAATCCGAGCGCTCCGCATTTTACCGCCGTCTCCGCGAGTTCGCGGATTCCGGATTCGTATTTTTCCTGAAGTTCATGCATTTTTCAGCAGCTTTCTCATGAGTTTAGACGCGGCGTTTGCGTCCTTGTGCTTGAGAGTGTTCCCGATCTCTTCCATATCGGCGCGATCCATGACAGATTCGAGAAAATCGAGCCATTCGGCGCTTTCCGCCACGGCGTCCCGACCATCTTCGCGGTAGGGGAACTGGTCGATCACAAACCAACCGTCATATCCGGTACGGCGAAGCCAGTAGAAAAATTCCAGATATTCAAGTGTGTGGACGCTGCCGACGATCATATCGTCGTCCCACAACCGGAAATTGTCGTTGATGTGAATATGTTTGAGCAGGTTTCCGAAACGATGGAGAACCGCGACGGATTCAGCCGGATTTTCATATCCCAGCAGAGCGTGTCCGAAATCGATAATTGCTTTGCAGTTCGGTCCGGCGGCCTGACAGAAGAGAACGGTCATTGCGACGGTGTTCAAATACGAATGCGTGCGCGGCTCCTTCATCTTGTATTCCAGCGCAAACGTCGTTTCCGGATGTTTCGCACAGAGGGTTTTGAGCGCATCAATGAAAAAATCCCGTTCCGCCTCGTAGTCGGCCTGAAACAGATAGTCGTATCCGTCCTGACCGGGCCAGAATGTGACGAGGGAACATTCGAGTTCCTTTGCAAATTCGATAGTCTCTTCCGCGTGAATCATGGCCTGTTTCCGGATTTCCGAGTCAGGAGCCGAGAACGAACCCTGTTTCCAGCGCGCCTGTGTGAAGGTGTCCGCCGCAACGGATACCGCCCGGAGTTTGTGTTCCCGGAGTTTGTGCCGGACAATTTCCCTGTCTTCAAGCAGTCCCGGCGAGGCGACGAGGTCGACTCCCCGGATCAGCGGAATTTCCGCGACACGGTCGAACAGCTCCGCCGTTGAAAACGGTTTTGTATATTCCGGACAATACCGGTCGGAACAGCTTCCCACGTTTCCAAGAAACACGGAATAATTTCTTTTCATCATGAATCAGACCTCCTGAAAAAGTTCATCAATTAAGGGTATGATACGAGGTTGAACAATCCCCGATCACTTCGGCGACCCGGCCTTTTTCAAGGCGGAATGCGCACCATGTTCCGCCTTCCGCCTTCAGTTCCAGACCATCAATCCGAATCAGGCAGCGCAGAAATCCCTCCTTGCGGCGGGTTCCGTAAACATCCCCGCGGAGACGGGAGGGAACCATTGACGCATCCGCCATCCGTCCGTACGCCGCGCATAAAACGACTTTTGAAGAAGCGTCTCCGGATTCAAAAATCCGGAAATACGCATGATCGCAGTATGCTTCGCAGGGAAGACTGATCCGGTTCCGCAGAACGGCGGCAAGGCTTTCGCACGGATCGAACTCCGTCATAAAATACAGATTGTTTTTCCCCGCGCAGATGATTTCATCCGACCGGTTCCGGATAATTTCAGCTTCCCCTTCTGGTTCGGCGGGGAAATTGAAATCGTAATATTCCTTTTCCCATTCCCCCGAAGAGGGGAGTCCCGTTTTCTCCTCGAAAGCGTCCCTGTATTCGGCGAAAGAGAACGGTTTTACCCCCGCTTTGGAAAGATAATCAAGTTTCGCGCCTTCCGGTGTTTTCATCGGCGGAACGCCCGTGACGATCACCGTTACGCCGTTCCGGGCGAAAAGGAGAATTTTTTCAAAGACATCCTCCGCAAGCGCATAGCAGTTCGGAAGGATCAGAACTTTAAATTTTTGTGTTCCGCAGCGCAGAACTCCGTTTTCCGACGTGCCGTGCCGTATGGATTCCGAGCTGATGAAACTTCCGGCGTATCCGGAATCCAGAAGGGTATGGGCGGTATTGCCGATTGCGGCGTAATGAGCACGCGTCAGCCATTTTGGAGCTGCGGCGAGCCCTTCCCACGTGTAGAGAACCGCGGCTTCGGCCCGGGCGTGAAGTCCATTTGTCAATGACGAAAAACGGTTCGAGTTTTCCATATCCGTCCGGGCCTCACGCTTTGAAACAGGAAGACGGTAGTTCACGATTCCTTCGGAAAAATCCGAGTAGAAAATATTGAACCAGTTGACGCGGAAGAGCATTCGGAATCGGGTTGCGAAATGCATGCCTTCGACAAACGGAGACTGATTTGCCCAGTCGTTGTAATATGCATCATCGAAACCGAGTTCGTTCCGGATTCCGTCCGCCAGCATCAGATGAAACGCGTAATAGCGGAGATCGACCGTCCAGGAACCGTCCGTCCAGGCTGCGGAAAGCACCGTGCTCAGCTTGAAATAATCCGCGACTCCTGCGGAGAGGTCGGTGGGCAGACCGGACCAGGTCGGGTGGGTTCCGAAGAAAAGTTCCCTGTTGTAGATGGTTTTCGCGTAATCGTTGTGAGTTTTCTGCGTTTCGAAGTTCACACTGTTGAGTTCGCTGAAATAATCGCCTCGGGCGTGTCGTCCGCGCGGTCAAGATACGGCATTTTGTCCAGCAGGTCGTATCCCCGGTTTTTCCGGAAACGTTCAAAAAAGGCGCGTCCCGTGCGGAAAAATTCCATGCTTCCGTTCCCTTTTCCGGGTTCGTCCCAGCCGAATCCATCCAGGGGAATGTCCCGCAGGGAATCCAGAATCCGCTTCATCGCCGGGACAAAGCATTCGTGCGACAGATCCGGATCGTGGAATGCTCTGGTTCCCACGGTAAAAATGAATTCTCCGCTCCGACGGTCGGAAAAGACACCCTCAATCCGGAAGCCGCTGGAGTTTTCCCATTCGTATTGATATTCGGGATCGGGAATCCGGACAAACGTCCCGTCTTCTTTGACTTGGAATACCGCTTCAATCCGGTCGAAAAGAGCCTGTTCCTTCACGGAGGGGCGTCGTGAGAAAAAGGAAAATTTTCCGTTCCGCGCGACGACCCGTTCATTCCGACAGAGAATCTGGCACGAATCCGGGTTTTCCTCACACAGGGAGTTGCCCCAGAAATAGACATCCGTATCAAGAATACATTTCATTCCGGAATCGTGAATTTTTTCCACAAGACGTGCGATGCAGTCGTGAAGGACTTTTCCGCCCGTCCGAAGATTACAGTTCATATTCCTGACAAAAATATCCACCAGAAAACATCCGTGCTCTGCCATTGTCTGGATATAGGAATCCATGCGTTCGGGATGATTCAACGTTTCCGGCGTCAGGATGAATCCCGCAACCTGTTTTTTCACCGTCATAATCCTGATTCCCCTCTTTCAAGCCGTACCACAGGGAGTTCTCCGGCGATGAATTCCGGAAGTCCCGAAATCACGAGACGGTCTCTGGAACGTTCGATTGTCAGCTTCCGGGCACTCCCGAGAAGTTCGGCTTTTGTGAAAATCTCCGTACAGCGTGGAATCACCACGACACCGCGGCGGTCGGGCCAGTGCAGATACAGATAGACGTATTTTTTTCCTTTTCCAGCCGCACAGCCGTAGCTTCCGCCGGAAACCGGAACGCGCTCCGTTCCCGAAACGGATTCCCGATTGACCTTGAGCCATTGTCCGATTCCGGCAAGAATCTTTTTTTCCTCCGTGCCGACTCGGCCGGAAGCGTCAGGACCAATGTTGAGAAGAATGTGTCCCCCGTTCATTGCGGCGGCGGTCATGGACATCAGAATTTCAAACGGCTGTTTGAAACATTTATCCGAGGGAACTTTTCCCCAGTGCCGATTCATGGTGAGACAGCCCTCCCAAGCGCGCCCCGGCTCTTTCGGCGGTGTGAGATTCTGTTCCGCCGTATAAAAATCCTCCGGCAGTTCCGAACGGTCATTGATGAGAATATCCGGCTGAAGACTTCGGACCATCGCGTTGAGTCCGGCACTGTCCTGATTTTCCGCAGTCAGGACCTGTCTGTCGTTGAGATTCCCCGCGCGGTCATACCAGAGAAGGTCGATCTTTCCGTATCCCGTCATGAGTTCCCGAACCTGTTCATGCTGAAGTTCGATGAATTTCCGCCATCCTTCCGGGTCTGCTTCCGGTCCGTTGTTGAATGCGGGAACGGACCAGTCCGGGAGGGAAAAATAAATTCCCGCCCGCAGTCCGGCCCTTCTGCATGCGGAAACGTATTCCGCGACAATGTCGCGCTTCGGTCCCTGTTCCGCCGCGTTCCTGTGCGTTGTGGAAGTCCGGAACAGGCAGAATCCGTCATGATGTTTCACGGTGAGAACCATATAATCCGCTCCGGCATTCCGGGCGAGGTTCGCCCATTCGTCGAAGTCCGTGTTTTCCGCAGTGAATTCCGGGATGTGCGAATCGTATTCCGTCAGGCTCATCCGGTCCTGATTCAGAATCCATTCGCCTCTTCCGATTGCGGAATACACACCCCAGTGAATGAAGATTCCCAGCGGCGAATTCCGAAACCATGCTGTGCGTTCGGTGGAGGATTGCATTGTCGTTTCCATGTCCTTTTTTTCAGGAACGCGAGGGAGCGGGATCTGTCAAATTTGCCGCCTACTGCGGCGGAATTGATAAGGAGACAAAACGTCCGAAAAATTTCAGAACGATCCTTTTCTTCACGGAATCCTTGCCTCCGTTCGGAAGCCATTCTTTGGGATAGGAGGCGATGGGCCCCAGACCGAGATCCCAGCCGTTTTTCACCTGATCCTGAATGTATTTATGCACACCCTTCGGTGTTTTTTGCGTTGTTTCAAATCCACCGTTTTTCAGCAGGGGTTCCTCCGCGAAGACCAGACCAGCCGCGGCGAATGCCGCAAGAATCAAACTTTTTTTCATTTTTTCACCGAATCCTTTTCGTTATGGTTGAATGTGAAATGTTTTTGCGGAAGAAAGTCCGCTGACAACATCTTTTAAGCATACCGTGCATGTTCCTTCCGGATCGTTGAGCGCGGGAACGAACCTGACGGTCTCTCCGGCGGAAATCCGCCGTTCGTCCAGAATTTTTCCGGACGGAGCCTTCACGGTGAGAATGCCCGTGTTGTCCAGATTCTCCGTCCGGATTTCAAGCGCGCCGCCTTTGCGCACCGAGTCGAAGGAAAGAACGGGAGCCGGTGCTGTGAATTTTCTGTCGGAACAGGCAAATACCTGTCCTTCGGCCGGAACAAGCACCGTTTCAAACTCCGCGATTTTTCCGAGACATTTTCCGTTCTTCAGAATGTCATATACGAACATCGGTTTCGGAAGTTTCACCTTGCGGACAAGCGAACCGCCCGATGCTGCGGCTGTGTCCGCTCCGCCTTCCGCTCCGACCGCGCTCCGGCGTTCGGCCTTTTTCTGAATCGGCGGAGCAAGGAGTGTGACGTAGGAGGTGTCTCCGTGACGGAAGATCGTTGTCTGGTACGGTTTGTTCTTTCCGTCCGTCACGAGCGCGAACGGTTCCACTCCGGCGGAACGCAACAGACGGAGCATGCCTTTCTGCACACCTTCTCCCTCGCCCTTCCGGATTCGTTCATCGATCCCCGTCAGATAATCGTCGAGACAGACCGCCTTTCCTTTTCCGTATGTTTCAACATGAAGTTTTTCGAATTTGCCGAACACGTCCGCAAGACGGCTTTTCTCCAAAAACTTTCCGTGTTCCGTCATGATCGCCGGGTTGTAGTCGGCAAGAAGTGTTCCGCCGTTCCGGACAAATTTCCGGACCGATTTGCATTCCTTTTCCGACATGGCCTGGGAATAGGGCAGAATCAGAACCTTTGTTCCTTCCGGAACGCCTCTTTCCAGTTCCTCCGGGGAAAGGAACTCATAGCCGATTCCGAGACTTTCCAGCACTCCGCCGAATTCGTCGTGACTGGTCTTCCACGTCGTCCTGTCGGGATTTACAGTTCCCGCATGCAGGGAATTGTTGGAATAATGCACCCGGACGGCGTCCTTGCAGAGTTTGGAATTCATGAGAAGTTTACCGACGCCGCTTTTCTTGATTTTGTTGATCTGTTCCGCCGCTTCCGTGAATTGCGAAAGCATCCGCAGATCCGGACCGGCAATGCAGGCCGTGGAAAACGCGCTGGAGGTGATCGGGTCTCCCGAATACCAGTAGAAGGCTCCGCCGAGTCCGCTGAACAGGTATCTCCAAGCGGGCCAGCGCACATATTCGTCACCCATTTCCGTTTCGTAAGTCCCGAACCACGCGCTCTTTATGGTGTTTGTTTTGGGAAGATACTGATTGACCGCGTGCACGTCCCTGCGGTCGAAATAGGGCGCGCAGAATTCAAAATGCGGGAGCATCTTGTAAAGATTGAATCCGGTGAAGGAATTAAACGGATAGACGAGTCCTTCGATTCCGCAGCGGGCCTCCGGATCGACCGAACGGATCATCGCCTTGCGGACACGGTGCCAGTCGATAAACTGTTCCTCCATGAAGAGGCGGAAATCCACCCACATCGGACAGAGATTTTTTTCCACGGCCTTCTCGAACGGAAGCGCCGTCACTTCGTCAAAGGATTTGTATCCGGTTCCGTATTCTTGGTTCAATGCGCCGATCTTTCCGTAGACCCGTTTCAGATATTCCCGAAATCTGCGCTGGCAGTCCGGACAGAAGCAGTTTTCCGTTCCGATGGTCATTGAAACGAAATTCTCGTCGCCCATGTTGTAGAACAGAACGCCGATTCCCTTTGCGCCGTTTGCAATCGCGATATTATTTGCGCCGTTTGCAATCGCGATATTATCAACCGGAGTTTTCAGCGGGCGATTGTCCCGCCCGTAGAATACGCCTTCCTTCTGATATTTTTCCCAAAGACCGAAAGGACAGTGTCCGGTCTGATTGATGTAATGGGTTCCCGCGAGCCGGTCGATATAGATTGCGTAGTTCATGCCTGCGCGCTTCAACGCGCGGGGAACGAACTTGTATCCGCATTCTGGTCCCCAGCCGACAGTCGCGTCCATGGCGTTGTCCACGCCGTAACGGTTCATTTCTCCGAGCCAGACCGCGGCGGGACGACTGTTCGAATAAGCATATGTCCACATGCCGAAGGAAAAATCGTCAACTTTGCGCGTCGTGTCGAAATAAATATATTCCCTCGCTTCGTCGACAAGTCTTTCTCCGCGGAACGCCTTCACCGTCAGAACGGCGAATTTGCTTTTGGAATACAGAATTTTAGCGGAAAACGTTCCGGAACCATTCGGAAGCTCTTTTTTCCAGAGAAGACGGTTTCCGTCGTCCGTCAGTGCGAGTTCCGTCCGGGTTCCGGCGGGCGCGGCGACCGTGCCGGAAATCACCTCGTCCGGCGCAAAGCCGTCCTTGGGAAGCGTTACCGAAACGGTTTCGGAGGAGGCCGGAATCGGAGCAGACTGATAATCCAGGATTTTTCCCCCTGCGTCCGCGAGTTTCACATCCAGCATTCTTGCGCTTGCCGGCAATGCGGGCAGTTCGATTTTTGCATGCTTTTTGCCCTGAGTCTCTTTTTTGAAGATCACGTTTCCGAATTTGTCCGCCGCTTCCCAGAGGAATTTACTCCCCGCCGGCGGCTCGTTTTTCAGTTCAACCGAACCGTCTCCCGAAACTTTGACGATCGTCAAACGTTCCGGCTGCGTGAAGGTCCAGACACATTTTCCGAGAAACGCAAAATAATAGTCATACCAGAGCGGATCGTCCGATTCAAACGGCGCAAGATTTTCCACCACCAGAGACATGTGGGTATTGTAATTGAATCCGGGATAGACAATTTTTACGATTTTCCCTTTTCCCAGGTCCGCCGCTTCCACTTTCACGCCTTTCAGGAGCGGAACGGAATCGCTCGGAAAGTCTATCCGGACGGGGGAGAATTTCATTCCGGAAACGTTCTGATTCGCGAATTTGTCCGCGAGCAGGAAAAGAACGGCTCCGGATTTGACATGATCGAGAAACTTTGTCCGCACCTCGGGTGGTAGTTTTTCAAAACGGAATTTTCCGAAGATCACGACTCCGCATTCCGGAAGCTCTTTCCCGAGAATTTTGTCAAGTTCCTCCTTGTATTCGTTTTCAAACATCGCACCGCCGTAACACTTGCCGCCTTTTTCAAACGGATTGAATTTATCCATCTTCCAGACGGGAAGCAGACGGTATTGAAAATCGAATCGCTGTTTGAATTCGATGACTTCGCGCTGCCCGATTCCCCAGCCGAGGATCATGGCGGTTTCGGTTTTCCCGGCGGCGGGAACGGCAAAGCTCCGATGCGGTGTCACCAGCGATTCGTCCATTCTCCGCCAGGGAATTTCCCCGTCGACGGACCAGCCGAAGACCGATACGGCGGCCAGTCCCGCCAGAATACAGGATAATGTCCATTTCTTCATTTCTTGTTTTCTCCCTTGGATATTTTCAATGTGTCGATCATTTCCATTTCCTCACGGATGGCCCGGAGATTGAGTTCGGTTCCCTCACTCCGGATCGCGTCCAGCTCCGCGGAAAATTCCGCGAGCAATCCTTTTTTCTCCAGTTCCGCACGAAGCGCATTCCACCCGGATTCAAAACGTTCCCGGATGGCTTTTTTCGCCGCCGCCGGGGAACCGAAACGAAGTTCTCCGAATTTTGACGGCGTATGAAAGAAGGATCCCACATGCGCCCATGTCGAAAAATAATTTCCGGAGAGTTTAACGTTCCGGCAGAGATTCAGTCCCCAGGTGTCTCCGATTTTCGCATCCGCCCCGATTTCACGGAACGGTATGGTAAATTTAAGTTCCCACGACTTTTCATGGAACGTGCGTTCCATTTTCCATTTTGCTGCGAAATCGCGTTTGAACCTTGAATCGTATTTCGCGCCGTTGATTCCGGCTGCAAGATGAATGTATTTTCCGCATTTCCGTCCCGGATCAAGAAAAATTTCCACGGAGTCGCACATCGGCCATTCCCCGTCCTTCCCCGGCGGAAGTTTCTTGAGTTCTCCGGCGCGTGGCTCTTCGCAGACAAATGTCACGTAGAGATTCTCTTTGTCGAAATCCACGCGGAATTTCGTGCCGAGCCCAATTGCTCTTGAATTATCCGTCGCGTAGACGAATCCGCTTCCCCATGAACCGTCTCCGGCATATGCAACCGTTTCTTTCGCCGGAGTTCCTTCCCCGGCTCCGGCGGTGATTGCGGCGGCCAGAATACCGACCGCCAACAGGCTTTTCTCTAAAAACATTCTTGATCCCTTTCGTTTATTTCAGTTCGCTTGATTGAGATAGGTGAAGTTCACCGGACATGGTGTTCTGTCGCTTTGTTTCTTCAATTCCGTTTCATACTGAAGGTAATTGTAACTTTTGACATGTCCGTCCATGAACAGGTAATTGCTGTTTTTCGCGTGGTGTGGCTGCGAATTAAAGGACTTTTTCAGTTCGCGGGCAAACGGATGCCCGATTCCCGTATTATATTCAAAAGTTCCCGTGAATGGCCGATCCACCTCGTAGAAAAGAATATTGATGGAATGTTTCTTGAAATATGAGCTTTTCCGACTTTGATACGGCCTCGAGATGTCTCCTTCCGGAGCGATGATGCAGGCATTGAACTGATAGCTGATGTTCTTGATTCCTCCATAGGGCCAAAAGTCCTTTTCCGCCTCCCGGGTTTTGTCGGAGGGGCAGTCCAGCATTTTCGAGGGGAAATAGTTTAGTTTAGGGGCGATGGCTTCCGTTATTCCAAGAAAATCCGAGCCAATAAAACCACTTCTGATAAATGGATAATAGTCGCCATAATCCCCCTGATAACTGAAAATGCCGAGTCCGATCTGCTTGAAATTGTTGAAGCAGGACGCCTGTCGGGCTTTTTCTCGCGCCGCGTTCAGCGCCGGCAGAAGCATTCCGGCCAGAATCGCGATGATGGCAATCACGATCAATAGTTCGATAAGGGTAAAAAACTTTGTTTTATAAGCGCTTACAGTTTTCTCGCGTTTCATTATTCCACACTCCTTTTTTCTTTTGGTTGATAGTGATAAAGAACACTGTCCTGTTTTTCTTTCAGCTCCATTCGGAAAGCGGTTCCGCCCTGAAAATCGAAAGTCCCCGGATTGTGATTGTCTCCCGCAAGGCATTCGGCATGATACGTTTTCCCCTTGCGGAGTCCCTTCAGGCGGAGGGAAACGGCACTTCGCGTGGATTCGCAGCGGAAAACCGCGAAAATTCCGGAATCCGACACAGGGTCGTAAAATCTCCAGCCGTCGTATTGCGTCAGATGCTCCGGTTCGAACAGAGATTCGAAATTCGCGGTCAGATAATGGCGAATCCGTTTGTAAACTCTAATTGTTTCCGCAATCTGTTCCGCGCCTTTTTTTGTAAAATGCAGAGAATCCTCCGCAAACCCGAGGGGGCCTGCGAATTTGGAAAGCAGCGTCGTCCATGGCGTAAGCGTTCTTCCAAACGCAATGGAGTTGTTCTTCACGGATTGCGGCAGGATAAACACGGAATTTGCGAATCCCGGAACGAACCGGTTCAGTCCTTTCTGCATTCCGCGCACATTGTCATGGTTCGCCGCCTGATCGCTCATCCAGAGTGAATGCGCTCTGCGGAGACTCCCCGCGTCCATGCGTCCTCCGCCGCCCGCGCACGTTTCAATATGCACT
>OQVL01001340.1_pt1 | contig 14649 bp, 10 predicted proteins | sample 1691501 | NCBI WGS metagenome assembly OQVL01 (sample SAMN03418253, study PRJEB22391) | human gut metagenome | biome: human-gut; feature: organic feature; material: feces | host: Homo sapiens | place: Tanzania | collected 2013-01
GTTACTTCTAAAGAACCTGAATGCGGCGAAGAAGCTTACTACTGTCATTGACAATTCTGGTATTTCAGCAGTAACAAAGAAAACAGATAGTAACGGTAAAGTTAGTTTTACGGATCTGGCGCAGGGAATGTATCTTGTCGAAGAAAAAGACAGCGCTTCTTATGGGATGTTTTCTCCATTTTTAGTTGCGATTCCATATATGGAAGATGGACAGAACTGGATTTATGATGTGGAGACTTATACCAAGGGAGTAAGTAATCAGCAGGGTTCTTTAGAAGTAACAAAGGCTTTAGTTTATATGGATCCGGAAACAGGGAAGATTTATAATCTGCAGGCGCCAGAATATTGAAAGTGAGCAAGTCTAAGGCATATCAGCTTATAAAAGCATGGAACAAAGAGCTTGAAGCGGCTAACAAGTTTACGCTAAGGGGCAGAATTAACCGCCGTTACCTTGAAAAGAAACTTGAACTGTAACAGGCTTTCAGAAATCGTTTTTGAGAGCTGCAAACGCAACAGGGACACTTATTTTATAGGCGTATTCCCTAACAGGTACAAACACTAGGGCAACAAAAAAGAACGCTCAAAACAGCGTTCTAAAGAAGTGAGGTGATAACATGGAAACAGTTTATTTAAAAGCTAAAATCGGCGCAACCATGGCAAAAGCTATTCGCCAAAAGTGCCTTGACTGTAGCGAAAACAGCGCAGAAGTCATCATTTCCGGCGAAACATCAAAGTCATCCACATCACATGATTTCTTCTCAATATCCATCACATTGACGTGATACTTCTGCAGCGTCTTGATAAGATAAGTCGGCGTACCCGAGCCAAACCAGTAAGGAGCTATATCCCGTGCATTCAGTGCCTTCACCAGACTGAACGGATTGAAAACATCTTCAGATTTCTTGCTGAAATGATAGCCGTCGTAGAATCTTGTCAGCTCTGCCAGACATTCCTCATACGTCATGCCAAGGGCTTCGCCCAAAGCCTCAACATCCGGTTTCATCTGCGTGGTAAGCTCCGTCTTGCTGATGCCACAGATGGCTGAGTACTGGTCGAACATGCTGATGTTGTCGAGGTTGTTCAGCTCGCCGAAGATGCTTAGCTGCGAGAACTTGGTGATGCCCGTTATGAAGGTGAACTCTAAGTATGGATCAAGCTTTTTCAGCGGACTGTAGAAGTTCTGCATTATGAGGCGCAACTGCCTAAGATTATCCTTCTCATGCACCACATCCAGCAAAGGGGCATCATATTCATCGATGATGACCACCACCTTCTTGCCCGTCTGTTCGCAAGCCCGCTTTACTATTCCATCCAGTCTTTCATTAGGACGAATTTCTCCTTCTCCTTTACCATAAAGCTTTTCGTATGGCAAAAGCTGCAGATTAAGATAATTGTTCAAGGCATCAGCATCAAAGTGCTTGGCACCGCTCAAGTCGAAATGCAACACCGGATGCTTCACCCATTCCTTCTCGTAATCAGCAATGGCCAATCCATCGAAAAGTTCTTTTCTTCCCTCGAAATATGCTTGAAGAGTAGAGGCAAAAAGCGACTTTCCGAATCGTCTCGGACGACTCAGAAAGACATAAGACATCTGCTTTTCCCGGAAATCCACGATGTATTGGGTCTTATCTATATAGAGATAGCCATTTTCGCGGATCTTCGAAAAAGTCTGAATACCTACAGGATATTTATTTACTATTTTTGTCATATTCCTACATGCTTTGCGTTATTAGACCCTTTCTTTAGTTAGACATACTGAGGCCGATGTTCGAAAACCTCTTAGTCAATAAACCGCTTCACAATGTCGCCATACTTGTCGATGCGACGGTCGCGAAGGAAGGGCCACCAACGGCGCACATCCTCGCTATGGGCCAAGTCTACCTCCACAATGATGCTTTCTTCCTCGTTAGACGAAGAGCGGTAGAGCATTTCGCCCTGCGGACCAACAACCATTGACGAGCCCCAGAACTCTATTCCCTCGGTCTGTCCACTTGGGTCGGGCTCAAAGCCCACACGGTTGACTGACACTACTGGCAGTCCGTTAGCCACAGCATGACCACGCTGCACAGTTGTCCATGCCTCGCGCTGGCGCTGCTGCTCCTCCTCTGTGTCGTTGGCTGCATAGCCAATGGCAGTAGGATAAATAAGGAGTTCGGCTCCCTGCAAAGCCATAAGTCTTGCTGCCTCGGGATACCACTGGTCCCAGCAAACAAGCACTCCAAGCTTGCCTACGCTTGTCTGGATTGGGTGGAAACCAAGGTCGCCGGGTGTGAAATAGAACTTCTCGTAGTAAGCAGGATCGTCGGGGATGTGCATCTTGCGGTATTTGCCGGCTATCGTTCCGTCGCGCTCTATCACTACAGCCGTGTTATGGTAGAGACCTGGAGCACGACGCTCGAAGAGCGAAGTAACAATGACAACATTGCAACTCTTAGCCACCTTACCAAAGAACTCGGTTGAAGGACCTGGTATAGGCTCAGCCAAATCAAAATTGTTGACATCCTCAACCTGGCAGAAATACAGAGAGTTGTGCAGTTCCTGCAACACTACAAGCTCAGCACCACGATGAGCCAAGTCTCTTATACCCTCTGCCAGACGCAGAACGTTTGTCTTCGTGTCAGCCACATTGTGCAGCTGAAGAAATCCAATCTTCAAATTCTTCATATCTTTTCTTTTATTTTATTTGTTTCCTCTAAGTTGCCAAAACGCCACAGCAGCCGCAGCCGCCACATTCAGCGAGTCGACACCATGCGACATAGGAATGCGCACCACATAGTCGGCATCGTCGATGGTGGCTTGTGGCAGACCGTCGCCTTCGTTGCCCATGACTATAGCAAGCCGAGGCTCTGCCATAAGCTGGGCATTGTCTATCGACACCGAACGGTCGGTAAGAGCCATGGCTGCCGTGCGCAATCCTATATTGTTGAGATTGTGCAACGGACCGTCCATCCAAGTCCAAGGAATGGAGAACACGGCTCCCATCGACACTCTAACGGAGCGGCGCGTCAAGGGGTCGCACGATGTGCGGGTAAGCAAGGCGGCATCTATGCCAAGGGCAGAAGCCGAACGGAATATCGCTCCCACATTAGTGGAATCGACCACACCGTCAATCACCACCACACGCTTTGCCCCGCTGCACACTTCTTCCACCGTGGGTGGCAAGGGACGGCGCATGGCACATAGCACACCACGCGTAAGCACATATCCCGTAAGCGTGGCAAGGAGCTCGCGGCTTCCAGTATACACGGGTATGTTGGGACAACGGCTTATTATCTCGGCAGCATCTCCCTCGACATGTCTCTCCTCGCAAAGCAGCGACAAAGGCTCATAGCCTGCATCCAAGGCACGGATGATGACCTTCGGGCTCTCCACTATGAATATGCCGTTGCCATGCTCATATTGGTGGCGCAGCTGCTTCTCGGTCAGGTTGCCATACACCTCAACGCCAGGCTGGCCCAACGACGTAATCTCTACTACTGGCATTCCTCGGGATACTGCATAGTAAGACAATGTATCGAACCATGCTGACGCACTATTGTGCGCGAGTCGATGCCTATGATGTCGTAGCCAGGGAAGGCCTCAGCCACAAGTTCCATGGCCTTGGCGTCATTCTCCTCCTGGTCGTAGGTAGGCACAATCACAGCTCCGTTCAATATAAGGAAGTTGGCATAGGTAGCCGGCAGACGGTCGCCATCGTCGTAAATAGCGTTGGGCATGGGGAGCTTGAGCAAACGATAAGGGTTGCCGTCGGCATCGGTGGCAGTCTTAAGCTGCTCCTCAAGAGCCTTGAGGTCGGCATACTGCGGGTCTTGCTCATCATCACATCCTATATATAATAAGGTATTGTTGGGACAAAGGCGCACAATCGTGTCGATATGTCCGTCAGTATCATCGCCTATGAGCTGTCCGTGGTCGAACCATACAATCTTGCGAGCGCAAAGACGCTCCTTAAGCACCTGCTCTACCTCATCCTGAGTCATAGGCTGATTGCGATGGGGAGCCATAAGGCAAACGCTCGTTGTGAGAACAGTTCCCCTACCGTCGCTCTCTATCGAGCCACCCTCGAGCACAAAGTCGTCATAATCCACACGCTCACCCTTGAACACGCCCTTATGGAACAATGTGCGGTTGATAAGATTGTCCTTGTCGGCAGCAAACTTCTCGCCCCATCCATTGAAACGGAAGTCGAGCAAGCGGCATGGAGCCGAGACATCCGACGCAGGAACAAGCGTAAGGAAGGCATGGTCGCGTGCCCAAGTGTCGTTGTTGTCGCACTCGTATATGCTCACACGGCTCATCTCCTCATCGCTCAAGCTGTCCTCAAGCTGCTCGCGCACACGCTCGGGATATTTGGCGGCAACGACAAGCGATTCGTATTGAGCCACAGCCTTTGCTATCTGAATGAATGTCTCGGTGATGTCGTCGAGATAAGGACTCCAATCTGTGGCCTCGTGTGGCCAAGTGAGCTGCACACAAGCCTGGCGATGCCATTCGGCAGGAAGAATGTATTTGCTGGTTGTCATAAATGTATATGTGTTCGTTAAAAAAGTTCGTCTGGATACACATGCAAATTTACAACAAAAAATTCTATTTAGGGATAGTTTATGAAATTAATCGCCAACTTTGGGCTTATCTCAATAAAAAGCAGTATTTTTGTAGTCCGAAAGACAAAAAGTGTCTTTTGGCTTATATCCAAGCCTTTGGCTAACATCAGCTTACAACAAAAACTCTATAAATGAAAAAATTCATCCTCGACCTAACGGTCAACTCCGTAGAAGCTTTGAGCGACAAGCATGTGCTCATAAAGCTCACCGACGACAAACCGCTGCCCGAGATGCTTCCGGGACAGTTTGTGGAGGTGCGTGTCGACAACTCGCCGTCGACTTTCCTCCGTCGTCCTATCTCTATCAACAATGTGGATTACGACAAGAACGAGCTTTGGCTGCTCGTGGCTGCTGTTGGCGACGGCACAAAGCGACTCCAACTGCTGCAGAAGGGCGACAAGCTCAACTGTGTGCTGCCATTGGGCAACTCATTCACTATGCCTACCGACGCTTCGCAGAAAGTGTTGCTCGTAGGTGGCGGCGTAGGTGTGGCCCCGCTACTCTACTTTGGCAAGAAGCTCAAGGCTATGGGCATTGAGCCTACATTCCTTCTTGGCGCACGCTCTGCCAAGGATGTATTGGAGAAAACTCTGTTTGAGGAGGTGGGACGTGTGCTCATCACCACCGAGGACGGCTCTGAGGGCGAAAAGGGTTTCGTAACCAACCATTCTGTTCTCTCGCAGGAGCACTTCGACCTTATCTCAACATGCGGACCTAAACCCATGATGATGGCTGTGGCACGCTATGCCTACAAGAACAACATCGAGTGTGAAGCTTCGCTTGAGAACAAGATGGCGTGTGGCGTTGGCGCCTGCCTGTGCTGCGTGGAGAAGACAGTAGAGGGCAACAAGTGTGTGTGCAAGGAAGGTCCGGTAATGAATATAAAGAAACTATCATGGCAGATTTAAGCGTTAAAATAGGCGGTCTGAAATTGAAGAATCCCGTGATGACCGCATCGGGAACATTCGGATATGGATTGGAGTTTGCCGACTTCGTGCCTCTCGACGGCATAGGTGGCATCATCGTTAAGGGCACCACACTCAATCCGCGCGAGGGCAACGACTATCCCCGTATGGCAGAGACTTCTCAGGGCATGCTCAATTGTGTGGGTCTGCAGAACAAGGGTGTCGACTATTTCTGCAAGAACATCTATCCGCAGATTAAGGACATCGACACAAACATGATTGTAAATGTGAGCGGCTCGTCGCCCGACGACTATGCCGAGTGTGCTGCCCGCATCAACGAGCTTGACAAGATTCCTGCCATCGAGCTTAACATATCTTGCCCCAACGTAAAGCAGGGTGGTATGGCTTTTGGCGTGACCACTACTGGTGCGGCAAGCGTAGTGCGTGCCGTGCGCCAGCGTTATCACAAGCCTATCATCGTGAAGCTCTCGCCCAACGTGACCGACGTAACGGAGATAGCCAAGGCTGTAGAGGCTGAGGGAGCCGACGGCGTGTCGCTCATCAACACCCTTATGGGCATGGCCATCGACATAGAGCGCCGCCGTCCGATGTTGAGCATTTCGACAGGTGGACTGAGTGGTCCGGCTGTCAAGCCAGTTGCCGTGCGCATGGTTTGGCAGGTGGCTAAGGCTGTGAAGATTCCTGTTGTGGGTCTTGGCGGCATCTGCACAGCCGAGGATGCCATAGAGTTCCTCATGGCTGGAGCTACTGCCATAGAGATAGGTACTGCCAATTTCCTCGACCCTACTGTAACAATCAAGGTGCGCGACGGCATCAACGATTGGCTCGAGCGTCATGGATGCTCGTCGGTAAGCGAGATTATCGGTGCGCTGGACGACTAACGACACAGCCTATTGCAGAAAAGAAATAAAAAAACTAACATGAACAAATCAATCTCCTTAATATGTCGTTGCGCTTTTGCAGCAATGGGACTCTTCGGCATAGCCTCGCAGCAGGCATTTGCCGACAATAATGACTACACCAAATATGTAGACCCATTCGTTGGAAATGCCGACAACGGACATACATTCCCCGGAGCTTGCCGCCCGTTTGGAATGATACAGACAAGCCCTGTGACGGGTGGTGTGGGCTGGCGCTACTGTGCCGAATATGTCTACAGCGACTCTCTGATATGGGGTTTCACGCAAGACCATCTCAACGGAACGGGATGTATGGACCTTGGCGACATTCTCGTGATGCCGTCAACTGGCAAGCGCACCCGGTCTTGGGACGGCTACCGCTCGCATTTCCCAAAGACTCAGGAGTTTGCCACACCTGGCTACTACTCGGTCTACCTTACCGACGCTAAGGTGAAGGCTGAGCTTACTGCCACTCCACACGTGGCTTTCCACCGCTACACCTACGACTCTGCCGACTCCACATCCGTGCTCATCGACCTGCAGCATGGTCCGGCATGGAACGACAAGCAGTATCACTCGCAGGTGAACCTGTGCGAGACCCATTGGGAGGACAACCAGACTCTCGTGGGACATGTGCAGAACACGGTTTGGGTGAAGCAAGACTACTTCTTCGTGATTAAGTTCAACCGCCCCGTGGCAAGCCATGTCACTCTTGCCAAGGCTTTCGACACAGAGAAGGGCGACCGCATAGTTGCCACATTCGAGGGCATTGAGCAGGGCGAACAGCTGCTCATGAAGATAGCCATGTCGACCACAAGCATCGACGGAGCCAAGAAGAACCTGCAGGCTGAACTGCCGGGATGGGACTTTGCCGCCATTAAGAAGTCGGCCCACGACGAATGGAACGACTACCTTAAGCGTGTGGACATAGAAGGCACAGAGGACCAGAAGAAGAACTACTACACGTCGTTCTACCACGCTCTTATCCAACCCAACCAGATTGCCGACGTTGACGGTATGTACCGCAATGCCGACGACAAGATTGTGAAGGCTGGCCACGGCAAGTTCTACTCTACCTTCTCGTGCTGGGACACCTATCGCGCGGCTCATCCTTTCTATACAATAGTGATGCCCGACCGCGTTGACGGAATGGTCAACTCGCTCATCGAGCAGGCTGAGGTGCAGGGTTTCCTACCTATATGGGGCTTGTGGGGAAAGGAGAACTATTGCATGGTTGCCAACCACGCCGTGTCTATCGTAGCCGAAGCCTACCACAAGGGATTCCGCGGATTTGATGCCGAGCGTGCTTTCCAGGCTATCAAGAAGACGCAGACCGTGTCGCACAAGCTGAAGAGCAACTGGGAGAACTATATGAAGTATGGTTATCTGCCTACCGACCTTACTGAGTCGGAGTCGGTATCGTCATCGCTTGAGTCGATGTACGACGACTATTGCGCCACCGACATGGCTCGCCTGATGGGCAAGAAGGATGACGAGAAGTATTTCGCCCGACGCTCTCAGTTCTACAAGAATCTCTTCGACAAGCAGACTCAGTTTATGCGTCCTCGCCTGTCGGATGGCTCATGGAAGACTCCGTTCGACCCGAGCAACCTTGCCCATGCCGAAAGCATAGGCGGCGACTACACCGAAGGCAACGCATGGCAATACACATGGCAGGTGCAGCACGACATTCCGGGACTCATCAAGCTGTTTGGCGGCGAGAAACCGTTCCTCAAGAAGCTCGACCAATTCTTCACATTGAAGCTTGACAGCAAACTGTCGGACGTTACGGGTCTTATCGGACAGTATGCCCACGGCAACGAGCCGAGCCATCACGTGGCTTATCTCTATGCCTTGGCTGGTCGCCCGTCGCGCACCCAAGAGTTGATTCGCGAGATATTCGACACTCAGTATCGTCCTACTGTAGACGGACTCTGCGGCAACGACGACTGCGGTCAGATGTCGGCATGGTACATGCTCTCGGCTATGGGCTTCTATCCCGTCAACCCCGTAAGCGCTCAGTATGTCTTTGGTGCTCCGCAGATGAAGAAGATTACTATTCACCTGCAGAACGGCAAGACATTCACCGTGATAGCCGACGGACTGTCAGAAGCCAACAAATATGTTGAAAGCATCACGCTCAACGGCAAGAAGCTCTCAAAGAACTACATCGACCACGCTGCCATCATGAACGGCGGCACATTGGTATACAAAATGACGTCGAAGAAAATGCACGACAAACATTAATTAGCATAAGGGTCTATACGCCACCTATCATCGTGGCATATAGACCCTTATTGATTCCAGCGAAGTGCGGGGAGATATTATTTTTCTAAACTTATTAAATATTTCTTTGTAGGTATCAAAATAAAAACATATCTTTGCTTCTAAAATATCAATAACATACGGATTATGAAGCAGGTAGAAGAAAGATATATCAGTTTGCTGACCGATTTCGGTTTCAAGAGAATATTCGGATCAGCTCCCAACAAGGATTTGTTAATCTGTTTTCTCAACAGCTTGTTTAAAGGCAAACAGGTTGTTAAGGGTGTAAAGTATCTTAACCCTGAGCATGTGGGCGATGTATATGCCGACCGCAAAGCTATCTTTGATGTATATTGTGAGGGCGAAAATGGAGAAAAGTTCATCGTCGAGATGCAGAATGCCTATCAAACATACTTCAAGGACCGCTCTCTGTTCTACTCCACATTTCCTATTCGTGAGCAGGCACCAAAGGGAAAGGATTGGGATTTCAAGCTCAATCATGTCTATACCATTGCCTTGCTCAACTTTGATATGAATGATGAAGCCTTCGAAAAAGAAAATCTTCGTCATAGTGTGCAACTTTGCGACACCACCACTCATAAGGTTTTCTACGATAAGTTGGAATTCATCTATGTTGAGATTGCCAAGTTTGAAAAATCGTTAGAGGAACTTGAAACGCTTTACGACAAGTGGCTTTATTCGCTGAAGAATCTCTACAAACTTACTCAGCGCCCTAAGGAGTTATGCGATAAAGTCTTTGACCGCCTTTTCGAGGAAGCCGAGATTTCCAAGTTTACTCCACAGGAATTGCGGGAGTATGAAGCCAGCAAAATGGCATATCGCGACATCAAGAATTCAGTTGATACAGCCAAGCGGGAAGGAATAGCTGAAGGCATGGAAAAAAGAAGTCTTGAGATTGCTAAAAAGATGCTGGCAAAGGGTATGGATGAAGCGACGGTTAAGGAAATGACGGGGCTGACGGCAGAACAGATGAAGCAGCTGTAAGCGGAGATATGCTATTTGTGTTGTTTTAGATACCAACATTCAACCTTTTCTATCTTTAATCCACTTTTGTGCTGGTTGGTAACCTCCAATATAGAAGTTCCAAACATCTTTTGGTACGTTACCGAAGCTTTTTTCGGTAAAAAGTTACTTAATTACTTATTTTTTTTGTATTTTTGCACTCAAATTACAAATTTTAAAATACAAGTGTATGAAGAAAATATTGTTTTTATTCGCCTTTCTTGCCCTTGGAATGTCGGCAAAGGCACAGTATGTGGCAAACCTCGACGAAATAGAATTGTTAGGCAAGTGGGATGTAACCGATGTGGACGGAGAAATAATGGTATCAGGACACCCCGAAACAGTTACCTCCATAACTTTCAGAGACGGCAAGAACTCGTTTATGTCTTTTGAAAGTGACCACCCCTGCCTAATACCAGTCTATACCGTCGGCGGTACTGCCACTGGACGCTACACCCTGCATCTGATAAGTACAAGCGAATATGATACCGATTATAAAGGTCTTTCGTCTCTGAACTTTGAAGTTTACCAATTCGTTAACAACTCTATGACGCTGCGCACCTACGACAAAAGCGTAACCATAAAGTTGGAAAAGCGATCCGCTTCGTCAGTTTCCTCTGTCAAGACTGACGCAAAGGCAAGCGGCAAAGTCTACACCATTGACGGCATGAACGCCACCGACACGACAAAGGGCATCATTATCCAGAACGGCAAAAAGAAAATACGCAAATAAACAAACCCCGATAAGTGATTGAACCTATCGGGGTTATTATATTATATAGTCTGATTTGCAGTAAGTGCACTTTGAGACAAAAACACGTAAACGTGTTTACGACTATTACGATACTGTTTCATGCAAAAAACACCCTTTCTTTACTTCTTCTTCGGCATCTTCGTTAGTTTATACGCCACATGCATCATCACATAGTTGGGTATGGTGTTGCGCCATACTTCTGTGCGTCCTTGGGCATTCACAGTATATGTGGTGTTGGACAATTGGTGGAGGATGTCGAAGCCTTCGGCTGTAAGGGTGAGTCGGCCCTTGCAGAAGGAGCGTGCAAGCGAGGCATTCCACACGAGGTCGTCGGTATTCATAGAGCTGTCGCCATAGCCGCGGCGGGAGTATTGCTTGAGGTCGGTGGCAAGCTGAATGCCGAGCGGCAACTTATAGGAAAGCGTCATGCCGTAGTTGTAGTCGTAGGCGTTGAGCGGCTGGAAGTTGTCGCGGTTGCTTGTAGAGTTGCGCCATTGTGCATCGGCAACGAGAGACAGACTCAAGTCGCCCTTTTGGAACGACAGCTTCAGGTAGTCGCGCAGTATAGATGTGTAGACACGGCTCAATACGGAGGCAGAGTTATTGATGTCGGCATCGTAGGCTATGTCGAAGTCGGTACTCTTGGTGTAGTCGAGCGACAGGCGGGTCTCTATAGCGAAGAGTCCCTTCTTGTCAAGTTTGCCTGTATAGTCGGCATTGGTGTTGAGGGTCCAGTTGCCCGAATGCACGTTGTCGTTCATGTATGTATAAGCACCCGTTTTTGTATTATATATTGTGCGCGTGCCTATCATGTCCATATACAGCGAACTGTTAAAGCCTACTGACAGTCGACTCTTGTTCTTGAAGTTGAAGCCCGCATATCCGCCAAGGTTGTGGGTTACGGATGTCTTCAGATTAGGGTTGTTTATGCGGCGTGCCAGCGGATTGATATCGTTGTCTATAGGCATGAGCGACTCCATGTCGGGCTGGCTGCTGCTAAGGCTGTAGTTAAGCGAGATGTCATACTTCTTGTCCCATTTGTTGAAGTACAGCGAAGGCTCAACAAGCCACTTGCTACGAACAGCCGTTGTGTCTACCGAGGCGCAGCTGTAGATGATGCGCTCGCGCACAAGGCGGTAAGGCAGTTTCAACGAGAAGTAGGTGTTGTTGTGGTTGTAGGTCAGAGCCGGCTCACCATTATACTGGCGTGTTAGCAACCGGTAGGTCTTGCTGTTCTGTGTGTCGAGAGCAAGGAGCAGAGAGTCGCGTGTTGTGGGCAATCGGTCGAGCTGCTGCTGATCGAAACGGTTGTACAAGCCGCCAAGACGCTCAAGACGATAGTTGAGCTGGTTGGTGGAAATCATATCCTGGTTATATTTCTGGCTTAATCTCACCTGCCAATTGTTCAGCATAACGGAGTAGTCGGCTGCAGCACCATAGTTGTAGGAATTACTGTGGCTGTCGGCATAGACACGGCGCAGATCGTTCTTGTTCTCGCGCAGATACTCGTTGTTCGTAAGACTGAAACGGTCCTGAGGCTTGTTGGATGTATAGCTGCCGTTCAGATTGAAGCCGAGCATGTCGCCCCAGGGCAGCACAAATCCAAACATAAAGTTCTCGTTGATTGTTGTTGTGCGGAACTTTGTGAGGCTTATTGTCTGCGAGCGATTGGTGGGAGAATCCGCAGCCATATTGCCTTCCGAATCGAATGTGGCACGCTCAGAAGAGGAGTTGTTGGTGCCGTCGCCATAGTTGAACGATGTTGACGACTGCAGATAGAACTTACTCTCGTCGGTATACGTTATCTGGTTGTTGGCATTCAGGCGAAACTCCTTCTGCACAGAGGTTGAGTTGGAACGGTTGAAGATGTTGCCTGCCGAGGCAAACTGCTCGCTTGAAGAGCGTGTGATGTCTGTGAAATCGTTCCATGAGGCTGTGGCATCGAATTGCTCGCGCAGGCTGCCTGCCTTGTTCTGTGTGCTGAGACTTGCGCCCACCTGCTTGGTGACGGCCTGACCTTGCGGACTGTTCGACGGACTCCAGTCGCCTTCTCTTCCCGGACGGCGGTTCTCATTAACGTTGTTCACATTGCCAAAGACGGAGAAACGTGTGTAGTCGTCGTAGTAAAGTCCGAAGAGACGAGCCATATAGCGGTCGCGTGTGCCTCCTGCCACTTCGGCATTCGAGATGTATCCACGGTTGTACTCGCGCTTCAGTTCCACGTCCATAACGTAGTCTTTCTTCTCCACTTCCTTACCTACAAGCCGGCTCTTCTCAGTCGACTTGTTGTATACCTTAAGGTCCTGTACCGTGTAGTGAGGCAGATTGTCGAGCATAATCTTGTTGTTGCCCTTGAAGAAGTCCTTGCCGTTAAGCGTGAGGTAGTCAATCTTTTTGCCATTCACATAGATGTCGCCATTGCTCTTGATCTCGGCTCCAGGCAACTGGCGCACAAGGGCGTCGAGCATCGAGCCGTCGGGCACGTTGAAGGCGCTGGCATTATACACGAGTGTGTCGCCACGATAGGTGAACTTCACCTTGGTGCCCGTAACCACCACTCCATCCAAGTCCACCTCTTTATATATATCGCTATCGGCGAGTTTCTTCAGGTTAAGGTCGGGCATCTTGAAGCCGCGATTGCGTGCCACGCGCTTAATCTCGTAGTCTTGACAGTTGGTGGCATAGCCCTCACACTCTGCCTTGACAATATATTTCGCAGGCTTAGCCTCCACTTCAAAGCGCGCAAAATAGTTACCCTGCCATCCGTGGCAGGTGATAGTGTCAACCACCGTACTGTCCTGGCGCATCAATGTGACATGAGCCTTAAGCCTCACACCCGTGAACGAGTCCCTGACAATCTGTCCCAGCATTACAGTACGCTTGGGCTTGTCGGTCTTGGCGTTTTGTGCTGCTCCCCCTATCACATTAAAGAAGAGGAGAAGCAATAACGGTAAAATACGCTTTGTTTTCATAAGTAAGAAAGATTAGTTGGATGTTTCTACTGTTTCCTTAAACCCTCATGCACCATCTTCACATATCCGCCATTGGTCACAATGTCCTTGACATCGTGCTGGCCTATGCGCAGACGATACTCCAGTATTCCGCCTTTATGATGGAATGGAGCGGTAGAGAGATAACGCCAGTCGTCATTACGGACAACATCGTCCACCCATGTGGTACTGTCGTTTTGCTGGCACAATAATGGTATCTTGCGACTTTCCTCCCACAACAATCCCTTGAGCGGAATGTTTGAGGCTGAGCCATAGCCGTCGAGACGCAACTGCGAGATACACTTGCCCTCGCTCCACACGCTAAGCGTAGCATCAACAACCGAACAACTCGAAAGACACTCAAGCTTATAGTCGCCCTCTTCCTTAGCCTCCTTGCGGCTCATGGCAAACTCTATAGGCTGGTTGCTTTTGTCTGCCCTGATGCGTATAGGATTCATATCCATGCACAAGGGATCTTCGTCCGACCAGCCATAAATGGTCTCGCCAAAGTTCTTGGCAACTTCTATATTCCAGCCATTCTGCGAAATCAAATCCCAGTTGTTGCTGTCCATATAGATACCATTGTGCGTATTTTCTAACCTATAGTATTCTCTGTTTTTCTTCTGCATCTGTATGCCTATCATCACAAAAATAATGAAGCCTAACGTCATCGCCACAATCCAAATGCCCGAAAGCATAGCTATAATGCCCATTCGCATTGGCTTGGGTTCTGACTTGAAGGAACGGACGATAAGGAGCAACGGCAACAGAGCTGCTATGAAACAACACAAAGCCGACACTACTATATAGAACTTCATGTAAGGTATAGAGGCCATAAAACTTAGGGTAATGTCATCGTTGGTGAAGAGTCGTATGAACGGTTCGCCTATCACGGTGTAGGCTATCGAGAATATCAGATAAGCCAAGGCAAAGGCTGTCAACGCAGAGAAGCTTATAAGCGCAACTGTCTTTATGCAGAACTTCACAATCTCGGCAATTCTCGACAATATGCTGCCACCCTTGCCACGCTTTACATTAGGCTTCACCTGCTCCTCAGCCTCGGCAAGTATAGCCTTGCTTATCGACTCGGGAGTGACCTCCTTGCCCGTCATACTCAATCGTTCCTCGGTTGTTCGTGCCATGGGAGCCACAATCCACAGCACTATATAGATGATTATTGGCACGAAG
>OQVL01001341.1_pt1 | contig 14648 bp, 9 predicted proteins | sample 1691501 | NCBI WGS metagenome assembly OQVL01 (sample SAMN03418253, study PRJEB22391) | human gut metagenome | biome: human-gut; feature: organic feature; material: feces | host: Homo sapiens | place: Tanzania | collected 2013-01
AATCCGCAGATAAGAACAAAAAATAATACATTATGGCTAAAGAAGCAGTAAAAGATGCAGGCGCTCAGGTTGATACCGGTAAGCTGAAAGCCTTGCAAGCAACGATCGACAAGATTGAAAAAGATTATGGGAAAGGCACGATCATGAAGCTGGCAGATCAGCCACAATGGGATGAACATCAAGTAATACCGAGCGGTTCCATCGCCCTCGACCACGCACTTGGAATCGGTGGTTATCCGAAAGGAAGAATCATTGAAATCTATGGTCCGGAGTCCAGCGGCAAGACCACATTGGCAATTCATGCCATCGCCCAGGCACAGAAGCAGGGAGGCATTGCGGCAATGATCGATGCGGAGCACGCATTCGACCGTTCATACGCGAAGGCTCTCGGGGTAGACCTCGAATCTCTCCTGATTTCCCAGCCGGACAACGGTGAGCAGGCATTGGAAATCGCTGACAACCTTATCCGTTCAGGTGCTATCGACATCATCGTGATAGACTCCGTGGCGGCTCTTACACCTAAGGCCGAAATTGAAGGCGAGATGGGTGACAACAAGGTCGGACTTCAGGCAAGGCTCATGAGCCAGGCTCTCCGCAAACTGACTGCAAACATCAGCAAGACAAACACTTGCTGCATTTTCATCAACCAGTTGCGTGAGAAGATCGGCGTCATGTTCGGCAATCCGGAGACCACCACCGGAGGCAATGCCCTCAAGTTCTACGCTTCAGTCCGTATCGACGTGCGCAGGACCACCCAGATCAAAGACGGCGAAGAGGCTCTCGGAAACCGCACGAAGGTGAAGGTCGTGAAGAACAAGATGGCTCCACCTTTCAAGAAGGCAGAGTTCGACATCGTTTATGGCGAAGGCATCTCCCACACAGGAGAAATCGTCGACCTCGGCGTGGAGTACGGCATCATTGCCAAGAGCGGTTCATGGTTCAGCTACGGCGACCAGAAACTGGCTCAAGGACGTGAAGCCACCAAGCAGCTCATCGCCGACAACATTGAACTGAGCGATGAAATCGAAGCCAAAATCCGCGAAGCGTTGAAGCACGTGGACGATTAAGCAACATCACGGTTCGGCAATCCGGCATTTGGAAAGCCTTGATGCCGCATCCTCATCCAATATCCCTGCACGCTGAAGACCTTCGACGGTCCACGATGTGCGGGGATTGTTTTTCCTGTACAGTTCCACGGCCCGTGCCGTCTGCCAGCTGCGGATATACGGATGCAGGCGCATCGAGTCCGGCGGCATTGACCACAGACGGAACGGAACCGCCTGCCGCCTTATCGTTATGAGGTCGGCGAATTTCGAATACTTTTCCGCATCCATGTGATAGATTTCCAGCAGCTGTTCCTTATACGAGTAGCCGCCCAGTTTCTGCCTGTATTCCACCATCTTGGCCGCAAAATACCCTCCGATTCCGGGCAATGCATCGAATGCGGCGGAGTCTGCGGCGTTAATGTCGAGGAGGGGTATGTCAATGTATTTTTCCAGTCGCGCATAGACGCTGTCCGCCACGACGAAAGACTTCGCGAAATCTTCTTTCCGGCGGAACCTGCCTCCTTTCTTCCTGTACCGGTCGATGGATTCCGCCTGCTTGAGCGTAAAGCCCAGACGGCATAAATCACTGACAGACACTTCATTGGGATTGAACACGAATGATTCGTATGTGCGCGGCGTCATCTGGACCGCCACGCGTTCCGCCATTTCCGGGCGCTTTCCCTTATGCCGCACTGTCGTACTCCCCTGCGGAGCGACATGCCGGACTCCGGACGACGGGGGCGCAGATGAGGTTTCCTGTTCGGGCCTCACGGCGTCCATAACAAATACGGTGTCAGGGACAGATGCATCGGAAATGATTTTCAATGCAGCCGCCCTATGTATAAAAAGTGCTGTCTGATAGCCGATTGCAAGAAACACCAGCGCAATGGCTCCAGTTACGAATGATGGAGAAAGGGTTCTCCCCTTCCCCGGTTTTTCTTCAGGCATTATTTTTCAATGCCACCTGCCACGGGTTTGACCAATGTCAGTCCTCGGCGCTTTCCTCCTTGCGCTTGCGGACTGGAGCTCCGGCTACGATTATGACAATCTCACCTTTAGGTTCGTGCTCCCTGAACCATTCGGCCACTTCCGCCAATGTTCCCCTGCGGTGTTCCTCATGCACCTTGGAGATTTCTCTGGCCACCGAGCAATCACGGTCTGCGCCGAAATATTCTGCAAACTGTTCCAATGTCTTTACCAGACGATATGGAGATTCGTAAAAAATCATTGTCCTGGTCTCCTGCGCGAGCGTCTTCAGCATTGTCTGGCGTCCTTTCTTCACCGGAAGGAAGCCTTCGAAGCAGAAACGGTCGCATGGCAGGCCGGACGATACTATCGCCGGGATACATGCGGTAGCTCCCGGAAGTGTCTGGACTTCAATGCCTTCATTGGCACAAGTCCTGGCCAGCAGAAAGCCCGGGTCCGATATTCCCGGCGTCCCGGCATCGCTTATGAGCGCGACATTCAGGCCCGCCATGATACGGTCCTTGATCGCCGCAGCTGTCTGATGTTCATTGAATTTATGATGGGACTGGAGTTTTCCGTGGATATCATAGTGCTTCAGCAGCACGGAACTGGTCCTGGTGTCTTCCGCCAGAATAAGGTCCGCCTCCTGAAGGACTTTCACGGCACGGAACGTCATGTCTTCCAGATTTCCTACGGGCGTAGGTACGATGTATAGCTTTCCTGCTGATTCCATTACCTGATTTTCCTCCTTACCGCCATCATGAATCTATATACGAGTTCCGAGTCCATGTTCCATTCAGGGAAGGTCTCTTCCAGATATGAAACCACCTTGTCAATAGAAGTCTGCGCGTTGATCTTGGAGACCACGTCCTGGAACAGCATCGAGTCTTCACGGAAGAGCGACGAGATGAACATCACCCTGTCATTCAATGAGATAGCACTCCTGATGTCTTTCACTTCAGGGCCCGGCATGTCGTTCAGCCATGCCCGCGTGCCGGTATGTGATTCGCCGATGGTCTTATGCACACGCGAAGAATTGGCATCATTGACAGTCTTGACCGCACGGGTTTTCCCGAGCGCCGGCTCGACTTCACCGAAACCGCCGAACAATGAGCCGCCATCGTCCCCGGGAAGATCCTCACCGGCATTGTCCTGCACGTCAGCCTCCGGCATGTCATCAATTTCCTGAGCTTCAGGCTCTTGCGTAGTTTTGTCCTCCGATACTGCCGTTTCGTCCGGCATATCTTCGATCTCTTCGGCAACCGGTTTCACCTCAATCTCTTCCTCCGCAGGTTCCACTATCGGAGCCTCGACCGGCACCTCGACATCAGCGATTTCCGCAATGTCGGGCAAGATGTTCTCCTGTTCAAGGTCAATATGTTCTACGGGATCCGCCTTGTCGTTTTCCAATGCCGCGAGCTTGTCCTCAAGCACGGCCACACGACTTTTGATTTCGGCAATTTCCCGCCTCAGTTCCTCAATTATTTCATTCCTGTCCATGTCCATAGGAATCAATTTTTTATACCGTCTACAAAAGTACGTTTTAATTCCGAGAAACGGAAGACTGGAGAAAACTTTCATAGCAATAGCCGCTACGGACCTTGCGACCCGCAGCGGCATATTGTCATACAGGACGTGCCTGTTATTTCAACTTCGGTTCTGAACCGGAGAGGTCCCAGACATCGGCACTCCAGCCAAGCGACTGAGCCAGGCTTGTGGCGGTGGCTGCGGCTGCTTTGCCGTGGTATGGGTAGATGTAGGTGTACGTCGAAGGAACTGCGTTTATTACCAATGGAGTTGTCGCGTCAGCATCTTCCTGGTCATATACATCACTGCAATAATTGGCAGTCAGGGTTGCCGTCGATTTTCTCCAGCAGTTTTTCAAGGTATTTTTCGTTCCCGTATAGCCGACTATCATTCCTGAACTTCCGCCATTCTCATCACCACGGGTTGCAGTGATATTGTCAAACCAGGCAATGCAGGACTCGATCGTATTGTCATAACCATTGCCGTTTGCGTTCCAAACGAGACCGCCGGCTCTGCCAACGATTCCGCCGACACCTGCCCAACCTGTTATGTTCCCGGGAACATAACATCTTCTTACGGACGAGCCAGTTCCCAAATCTCCGACAATACCGCCGACTCTCTGACCGGTAGGGACATTCATATTTCCTGAAAAGATGCAATCTTCAACAATGACTGCCTTACCGTTGCTTGCAAGTCCAAGGACACCGCCAACACCATCTACTCCATTAACATTTACCTCAATTGAAGACGACGACTCACAACATCTGATAGTCAATGTATTTTCATTCATTCCAACAATTCCTCCAACAATGTTCTTGCAAACTATCTTACCGGAAGAAAGGCAATTTTCAATGGTTGATTCAGATGATGTAATGCCAGCGATACCTCCTGCCAACCTGGATGCAGCATTGACTTCGCCGTAGAACTTGCAGCCTGACAATGTGCCTCCCTGATAGTGTCCGACGATTCCGCCGACTCTTTCTCCCGCACTCTTGACCGTCGCATATACCTCGCAGCCTGTGATTTCTGCTCCTGCAGCCGATTGCCAACCTACAATGCCACCAGTGTATGTATTGTTGATGCCCTTTGTAATTTCAACAACTCCACGCACAATACAATTTTTAATCTTCACTGCAGAATCAATCGTCTTTCCGACAACACCTCCTGTCGCAGTTCTATTGCTCCCATCTCCCATAGGGTTACTGACAGTCACATTCACAGTACAATTCTCTATCGTCGCCTCACGAGCGTTACCGCCAAGGCCGCCAACCGACTGTCCTTTCCCGTTACAAGTAATGATTCCGCTCGCCTCTACTTCGCTGACTATGGCTGGTTTTCCTCCCGTGCCGATATATCCGCCGATTATTCCGGCTCCAGAATTGGACGCACTGACAATCTCCGCATCGACAAATTTCACATTATAGCACTTTCCATAGAGCACGCCGAAGAAACTTGAATAATGCTTTTCCTTCGACTTGAGATTCTTGAGGGAATGTCCGCCGCCGTCAAAAACAATTCCGAGGTCGTATGGTTCATCCGGATTAAGCGGATCCCAGTTTTCGATTGAGGACATATCGATATCGTTCATCAGCTTGAAATATGTCATCTGACCTTTTACGAGCGCCGCTTTCATCGCAAGAAGGTTCCGGGTAGTGCTGAGCTTGTAAGGGTCAGATTCGGTGCCGGAACCTTCAATGGTGTTCCAATTTTCGGCATTGAGCTGAATTGTGTTCAAGTGACCGCCTGCGAGATTTACGCTTTTCTCGACGGTGAAAGACTTTGTGATTAAAACTCCCTCAGCTTTGACCGTCAGCGTCAGTTTCGTACCTGCCTTGATGGAAGCCTCCGTCCATGACGACATCAGATACGCCGTAAATATGTGGTCCGCCGAGATATCCACATTCTCCAACGAAAGGCCGAGCGACTTGCTCTTTGCCGAGCCGGCATTGTCAGTGAAGAAAATATCCAAATCAGAGGAAAGGCTGACTTCTTTCGGACTGGTGACATTTGCCGGCAATTTTACATATAGTTTTACAGCCCCGTTAAGTTTGGCTCCTGCATCCGCAAAAGAAATGTTGCTGATGTCTGACAGCCCGGCAGCAATCGCATTGAGCTGAAGATGTGCCGTCGAGCCGTTACCCGTTTGAACCTGACCGGTGTATGAACGGTTCCCGAGAGCCTCCGCAGTTTCATAATCTCCCGGATATATCGCGGTAAAACTGGTTCCCTCGAGTTCATTTCCCTCGAAAGTCGCCGTTTTTCCGTTAATTTCCTTGATGCTATAGGTCTCAGACTTGCCGGTTTCGGAAATGATACGGATCACATCCGTCTGCTCCCACGACGGTTTGATGACGGATTCTCCTGCCTCGAACTTCACTTTAGTAACGAGTTCATCGGGAAGCGATGCTGTTATGGTGATTTTATTTTTCGTCCCGTCATTTACGTGGTCTTCACTTTCTTTTGCACAGGAAATGGCAGAAAGCGCAACCGCAGATGCGAGCGCAAACATATCTAAAAAACGTCTCATGCTCATAAACAATTAGAATTCTTCAAGATAAATCCAGTTTTCTTCGAAATCTTTCAGTTGCGACGACTTCGACTGACAGAAGCCTACTTCAACAGAAAAGTTCAGTTCGACAATTTCCGGGCTGGTATATTCTCTTGAGCGCCCGATGGTTTCAGTTTTTCTTGTTATCATAATATCATATGGTTTTAATGCTGTTCCGGAACGGAAATTCCGGAACAGCCACGTGGTTATCTATTTCTTCGTATCCATAACGTATATATGGGTGGAAAGCAACCTTTCGCCAGTGTGGTCGAAACCGCCGCCGTCTGTAGGATAGTTCACGACGTGCGTGTCCGGGTCGCCATAACCGCTGACACAGAGAGTTGATGAGCCGCCACCATCCATATTCAGGGCATACTGCGGATCGAAATTCTCCTTCAAGAAGAAGGTGAGTTCGCGTGCATTCATACCCTCGGCTATTCCAGGACGCCGTCCGTCAACGACAATCATCAGGAAATGTTTGTCTTTCGTAAGTGCCACTGCGGTTCTCGGATGGCGCACTCCCTGGTGACGAATAGGATCCTCATAGTTGAGAGTCTCAAGCTGCGACTGAGAGTAGCCGTCCGGCACGAAATTGGCCCCGACCGTCTCATAATTGTCAATGAGCATAGGTGCAGAAGACAGAATGTTGGCTTCCTCCCTCTTATTGTAGACAGCTCGGGTCTTTTCGACGTCCCGATTGCAGGCCTTTGCCGTAAAATCTATCTTCACGTCCTGCTTCCCGTCGGTATACACAGCAGCTTCCGATTTCCACTGCGGAACCCTTGTATCCATAATATAAGAATTCGGAATTGCGAACTTGACTATGCCGTCCACCTTTATATAACAGGACTCAGTCTCATATGCGCCATTCACTACTCCCACGGCGCCGAGCTTTGCCATAGTCGCGGAAGTCGTCGCCCTGTCGTGATAGTCGAACTTGACCTCATACCTGTCGGAATTGAGATCGACATCAAGCACTGAAACAATCTGCTCCGCACCGGAAATATCATCATATCCACGGAAAGACTTGAAAACCAGCCCTTCGCTGACCAGGTTCTCCGTCCACTTGCCCTGAAGTTCTGTCTGCGAAGTGGAAGGACTGCTGTCCTTTGGCACGAATGCAGAATTGTCCTGCGATTTTGCACAGCTTCCACCTGCAAGCAGGATGACGAGAGAGAAAAGAATATATCTTGTTGTGTGTGTTTTAATTTTCATATATGATTATTTTTTAAGTGAAGGAATTTGTTTCGAGAAGTCCCAAATGGATGCGTTCCAACCGAGGCTTTGGGCGACAGCGGAGGCATTGCTGCCGGATGCCGCCTTTCCGTGGTATGGGAAAATGATGTAATCCGCTGACGTGGAAGGTTCAGAGATTACTAGCGGAGCGGAAGGACCGGCATTTTCCTGATCATAAATATTGCTGTAGAACTCTGCCGTCAATTTCATTCCACTTTTGCGCACGCAGTCTTTCAGGACATTCTTGGTCGCAGTAAAGCCGACTACCGCACCAGAACCTGCCTTTACATTTGTGTCCGAGGCAGGACGTGTTGCAGTTATATTGTCGAGCCAGACGATGCATGACTCGATGCAGTTCCCATAATCAGAGCCGGCTGCAGCCCAGCCACCGTTGCAGGCTCTTCCGACGACGCCACCTATGCAGCCCCAGCCATCTACAGCCCCTGAAACGAAGCAATGCTTCACAGAAGAAGATGAACCCAAATCGCCGACTATGCCACCCAGTCTCTGGACACCTTTCAGCTTTCCGGAGAAAAGACAATCTTCGACAGTCAGTTTGTTTTCATTTTTTCCGATAATGCCGCCACAATTTTCCACACCTTCCACTTCTCCGGAAACCATACAGCTCTTAATGCTCGCGACTCCACCGGAGATTCCTGCAATTCCTCCTATTTGATTGGATGTGGAGCTCAGATTACCGCTGAATTCACACTCTGACAAAACTCCACCCTGGAAATGTCCTATGATGCCGCCGACGCGCTCGAGTTCTCCCCTCACCGTCGCAGTCACCGTGCATCCCGTCACATTGATGTCGCCGGTTGATTCCCAGCCGATGATGCCGCCTGTATATTTGCCCTTGTTATTGGTGACACTGCCATCTACTTTGCATCCGGAAATCACGACTCCTGCATTTGATTTTCCGACAATTCCTCCGCAGGATGCCCTCTGTGTGCTGTGAACCACGTCAGATATGACGTTGACAGTAATGTCGCAGTTCCTGAATTCACTGTTTGCAGCCACTCCGGCAAGGCCTCCAGTCTGCGCTTCTCCGGCCGCTTCGTTGGTCAGCGTCACATTTGCCTTCACATTGGAAACAAGAGCCTTAATTCCGGCATTGGTTCCTGTCCAGCCTCCTAAAAGCCCGCAATTCCCTGCAATGCCGAGCACTTTAGCGTCAACGAACTCAACATTTTCGCAGACTCCGTTAAGCACCCCGAAGAAGCTCGCATAGATTTTGGCTCCGGAGCAGGCAAAATTGAGAATCTTATGACCGTCCCCATCAAAATGAATCCCGAGGTCGTAAGGCTCGTCACAGTTGAGCGGTGTCCAATTCTGCTTTCTCAAATCTATATCTGTCGTGAGCTTGACATAGACAGTCTCTCCTTTCTTCAGGACAGACTTGAGGTTGAACAGTTGTCCGGCAGTGGAAAGAAGATAAGGGTCGCTTTCCGTTCCTGAGCCTTTGCTGATTTCTTCAGGAGTTATCGGTGCGTCTGGATCTTCCCCTTTGACATGTCCGCAAACTTCTGCGACATCTGCCCTGGAAGCAAGCCAATTGAAAGTCGGGTAGCCGTTTGCCACACTGCCGTCTTTTGCCCACGGGTCACCCCAGCCGGTGACGACAGCACGAAGTTCAGCGTCAGTCTTTCCATCAGGGTTGTCGAGTTCCGACATTGTCCTTACGTAGGTACAGGCCCCGTCATAGACTTTTTTCGTTCCGCTCACAAGACCTGTATTGTCTTTCGGCCCGGAAACGGAACTGTTCCAGGCCACCACATTCTGCAGATAGGAACTACCCTCAAGATTACCGGCTATACCGCCGCAGGCTCTGTCCGCGGAGACTCTTCCAGTAGCATATACGTTTGTCACAATTCCTCCATCCAGCATATTGCCGACAATGCCGCCTCCCTGACCAGATGCACTGACACGGGCAGACGAATAGCAATTGTCAATCTGGCAGGAATAAGGGGAATATGCCGTTCCGGACATTCCGACTATTCCTCCGGCAGGATTTCCGCTGACCGAGCCGCTGACAAAGCAGTTCTTTATGCTTCCTACATAGTTGCTGCTCTTCGGGGCACGGATGCCGAGATATCCCGCAATGATTCCGGATGCATTGGAGCCGGAAATGGCGGCATCAATAAACCCGACATTGCGACACTCGCCGCAGAGTATCCCGAAAAAGCTCGAATAGCGTTGTCCTTTGCAGTTGAGATTCTTGATGACATGTCCGTCACCGTCAAAATCGACAAAAAGGCTGTATGGCTCCGCATTGTTGAGCGGAACCCAAGGAACGTCTTTCATATCTATGTCCGCAGAAAGCCTGAAATAAATCATTTCTTCCGGAGAGAGTCCCTGCGGCATATTTGCCAGATGCTGCGCCGTCGCAATAATATATGGAGATTCCGGCGTTCCGAAACCTGATGCGAAGGCTCCGCCCAATCCACCTTTGTCATCACCTGACTCTCCTGTCCTGTCGGGAGGCACCCTCGAATATGAATCCAAAGGGTCATAACGGCAAGACAGCAGCGACGCAAGCGTCAGCATCAGTGCAACGACATATATCGATATTCTATATATCTTTTTCATAAACATTGATTTTTACCATCCTTTATTCTGTTCGATTTTTCCGCCCGTAAGGATTATGTCTTCCTTAGGAATCGGATAGAAATAATCACGTTCCTCGTTCCATTTTCTCACGATATCAGAGAAGAACACTATTTTTCCGGAACCTTTTTCTGAGAGTTTGTAGTCCGTGTCGAGATTGAACCAGGTGACGTTTTCCTTCACGGAAGGCTGAGTGCCGCTATAGACGCAGATGTCAGCATTGCCGTCGCCGTTCACGTCATAAGCCTTTCCTATCTTGTCGGCAGGGATGTAGAGGCCCTCCATCTTCTGTCCTATGCAGGCACCTTCCTTCCACCTCATCAAATCCCACCAGCGGTTCTGGCTCTCAAGTACGAGTTCGATATTCCTCTCCCTGCGGATTTCGAGAATCACGCCCTTGTTGGCACCGGTGACATTGGTATAGCCGGTCTCCGCAGAAGACAGGTATGGATCCGGAGAACCATTTGCCGCTATAAGGTTCAAATTTGGCATCTTCGCCCGTGCGCGGATCTTGTTTACCGAGATATCCAAGTCTCCCTGTGTGATTTCCCCAAGTTCAGCCTTCGCTTCTGCATAGTTGAGATAAACCTCCGCCATACGGAAAAGCGGCAGATCATTGTATGAAGCGGCGCTGGAGCCAAGGTTCGCCTCAACGATGTATTTATGTGGCTGATAACCAGTTATACAGTTGGAAAAATTCAGTCCTTTGGTCGTTCTGATGGTCTGGGCAAGACGCGGATCCCGCCCTGAGACTTCATTGACGAATTCAATCTTGTCATAATCCGGCTTGTCCGTGAACCTTGTTCCGTCCGCCATAAGATAGCTGTTTACGAATTTCTTGGTAAAACCGCAGCGCCCCTCGCCAGGAGTGTTGAAAGTTCCCAAAACATAATTCGGAAGAGACGCGGACTGGTCATAATCCCTCGCAAGGATAACCTCAACGGATTTTGCGTTGTCGGATGTAAATAGGTCTCGGTATGGCTGAGTGCCGGATGTGTAGAGAGAATAGCCGCGTGTAGCATTCATAAGCGTTTCGGACGACTCCACGCAGAGACGGAGCCATTTTTCCGAATCCCCAAGGCCATGATATTTGCGGAAAGTACCCTCAAACAGACAGATGCGGCTTTTGAGTGCCATAGCAGTCCACCAGGTCACGTGATAGAGGTCTTTCGTACTGTTCTCTTTCTTGAAAAGTCTGATTGCCTCATCAATGTCTTCGATGACCTTCCCCATCACCACGTCGCGGGAATCCCGCGCTTTATAGAGGTCCGGATCATCGGTTCCCGGGACATGGTCAAGCCACGGAACGTCACCGAAGCGCTTCACCATATTGAAATAGTAGTGCGCCCTGAAAAATTTGGCGACACCGGTATATTTCCGCACGGCTGCCGCATCAGGGCAATTGCCGATATTCTCAAGCAGGAAGTTGATATGCCTGAGAGCTTCGAAAGACCAGCCTCCGCCCTTTTCCGGAACGGTACGTGTGAGACTCACCTCGCTTGCAAGCGGAATCCAAATCATATTGTCGCCAATTTCCTTGTATATTCCGCTTCCTCCAGGGAGAATGTCACTGTAGAACCGGTTTGCATAAAGTTCCAACTCCGATTCATTCTTGAAATACGTCTTAACCGTCACAGATGCCTTTGGTGTGAGGTCCAGAAGATCGCAGGAGCACAACAATGCTGATGCAAAAATGACGGATACAATTCCTTTTATCATTGATTTTTTCATATACATTGCCCTCCCGAATTAAAGTGTTATGTCAAGTCCGAAAGTGAATGTTCTCGCGTACGGATAGACCATTCCGGCTCCTCTTCCGTTTTTCCAAGAGAGCGATGATGACGCCTGCTCAGGGTCAATGTACCTGCTCTTCAGCGCCGTAAGCGTAGCGAGGTTCTCCCCAGAGAAGAAAATGCGGAACTTGGTCATATGCATCTTTTCCAGCCACTTTTCCGGAAGAGTGTAGCCTATGGTGAGATTTTTCAGACGGCAGTAACCCACATTCTGAAGATAGCGGTCGTTTACCGCTCCGAGTTCCCTGTTGGTCTTGAGGGCGACATAACCCCTCGGCCTCGGGAAATACGCATTCGGATTGGTCTCCGACCATACCCTGCTCATAAAATTCTTCGGAATGAATGAAACGTAAGGACGGGAATACGGTCCCCAGAAAGCATAGTCTTCGGTACTAGGATACATATTCTGACGTCCAATACCCTGCAGCATCATGGAGAAGTCCACGCCCTTCCATCCGAGAGTCAGCGTTCCGCTGAAATTATAGCGTGGGAGGGAATTTCCGATTACGACCATATCTTTTATATCATCAGCTGAAGTCGTAGGCTCAATCTTGCCGTTTCCGTCCAGGTCAATGAACTTGAGGTCGCCGGCGTGGAGTCCGGTATCCACAATCTCCGTGTTGATCATATCATTGACAGCACTCTGATCCACTTTGTATGCCATTGCATCCGCATTCGTCGCAAAGAGACCTCCTATACGGTAGCCCCAGATGTCTCCAAGTTTCTGCCCTACGTACGGGCTTGCGAGTGTCTTGTTCGGATTGTCATATTTCGTGACATATGAGACATTGTCTCCCAGACCGAAGCTGATGCCATAGCTGAAATCGTCGCCGGCAAGATGGAAACTGTCGTTCCACGAAATCATAAACTCATAACCGCGGGTACGGAGGTTTGCCGAATTGTTTTTCGGAGCAGCAGCGCCGTAAGTGGAAGGGAGTGCCTGGCTCTGCATTATCATATCCTTCGTGTCTCGGATATATGCATCGCCGCTGAAGTTGAGCCTTCCTCTGAACATCGAGAGATCGATTCCGATATTATTGGTGTATATCTTCTCCCAAGAGATGTCAGACGCATTTGGCGAAGACTCATTGGCATAATAAACTTTCTGCCCCTCGCCGAAACGGTAATTCAGCTGTCCGGATGTGCTGATGGTCTGTATGTAGTCGTAGTATCCCACTGCACTCTGGTTTCCGAGGGAGCCATAGGAATACCTGAGTTTCAAGTTATTGACCACACGCTTCGCATTTTTGAAGAACGGCTCCTCACTGATTCTCCATCCGAGGGAGAATGACGGGAAGAATCCGAAACGACGTCCCTTGGCAAAACGTGAACTTCCGTCGTAACGGCCGCTGGTCTCTACGAGATAACGGTCTGCGTAGGCGTAGTTGAGACGATAGAAGAAACCGAGGACTGCATAGTCGTTCTGACCTCCACGAGTATATATGTTGTCACCTACAGCGATATTGAAATCCGAAATCTCCTCACTCAAGAGCTTGTAGCGACGCATATAATTGGTCTTGTAATATTTATACTCGTAATTGACACCGGCCATTGCCTTGAAGTCATGCTTCTCTCCGAAAACGTCCCCATAAGTCGCATAAGCATTGAAGACATTCCTGCGGGTAGTATTGTAACTCTCCTGGATTCTGTCTTTCGCAGCTTCGTCGGAAGCCGACATATAGAGAATCTTGCCCGGTATGCGGGAATAAGGGACATCAACGAAACGGTTGAAAGCATAAAACATCAGGTCAGTGTAAGAATAATTGGCTCTTACCTCAAACTGTTCCACCGGTTTTATCACGGCCTCGAATGTAGTCCTGAGCTCTGTATTCTTGTCCGCCATATCGTGCTTGCCGTATTCGGCGATTGCGTGAACTCCGTCCGTTACTCTGTATGTAGGGCTTGTTGAGGAGTAGTAAACATATGTGCCGTCCGGATTTATCGGGACAATGCTTGCAAGGGCGTGATTCCAGGCACTTGAGAAGTATTGGTTGAAAGAACTGGAACTTCCCGGGAACGCCTGCTTGCGGCTTGACCAGTTGGTGTTGTTGGTGAGTTCGAGCCAATCTGTAACCTTCACTCCGATTTTAGTGCGGAATGTATAGTGGGTATAATGATCCGGCTTTATCGCCTTGGCCCCGGTCTGGTTATAGAAATTGCCTGAAACGAGGAAATTCACCTTTCCCGTGCTTCCGCTGACGCTCAGGTTGTGGTCGTGGGTCGGACGGGTATTGTTGAACATATAATTGTACCAGTCGAAATTGGCGTAATATTTATAGACGCCATCCTTCTCGACAACCCAAGGTCTGGACGGATCTTCCACTTTGTCGTTACGACGTATCCACAGCTCGTGGTAGTCCTCTGCGGTGTAAGTCGTGTAAGGTGTACCCTGATAGGTACGGTAGAACATATCATTGATATATGCACTGTAATAGCCTCTGGTCTCGAAATCAGTTGACACCGTGGATGTTCCGAAGGTGAACTTTCCGTTGTAGGAGACTTTTATCTTTTCGCCTGTCGGGTTCTTGGTATTCACGAGCACGACACCGAAACCGGCACGCGCTCCATATACTGCTGATGCCGAAGCATCTTTAAGAACACTAATAGACTCTATATCATTCGGATTCACGTCACGCAAGTCACCCTCCACGCCGTCAATGAGAATGAGCGGTCCGGTAGATGAGGCTATTGAGGTCACACCTCTGATGTTCACTGTAGTTCCATCGCCTGCACGTCCGGAAGTCTTGACCATGACATTAGGCATTGCACCCTGAAGCATCTCACCCACAGAAGCAGCATTGCGGTTGCGCAGATTGTCTCCGTCAACAACTGCCACGGCACCGGTAAGATTCACTTTCTTCTGGGTACCATAGCCTATGACCACGGTTTCCGTGAGAAATTCCGTATCCGGGGAAAGAACGATTT
>OQVL01001342.1_pt1 | contig 14648 bp, 12 predicted proteins | sample 1691501 | NCBI WGS metagenome assembly OQVL01 (sample SAMN03418253, study PRJEB22391) | human gut metagenome | biome: human-gut; feature: organic feature; material: feces | host: Homo sapiens | place: Tanzania | collected 2013-01
GCAGTATGCCCTATCGGGTGCCAGAGCCGGACAGCCTGATAATCCGCCAGTTTCGGCAGAATCCGGCGGAACAGCCGTGCGCCGTACAGATAATCCATGCCCAGCGTGTGGGTGTTCTGATAAACAATCCGGTCCGGCAGAGTGCCGTCCGCTTTGAGTGCCGCGCGCAGATACCCTTCCTGTTCATCGAAAAACGCCTCCGCATAATGTGCTTCGACTTTTTCCGAAAGCACGCGGCAGCGTTCCGCCAGAGCCGGATCACCGGTTTCCGTCGCGAAATTCTCCAGCACCCGGAGAGAATCATACCACCAGCCGTTCAGACAGGAAGCGTAGAACAGACCGTTCAGACCGACTTCGTCCGAACAGTCGACCCCGACGTTCAGGGAAGTTGCCAGCAGTCCTGTCTCCGGATTTGCAAACGTTTCATTGAAATCCAGATACCGTTTCAGATGCGGCATACATTCCCGCAGGAAATCCGGGTCATCCGCAAACGCCAGATATTCATCCAGGGTCAGGATCAGGTGCATGGTGATCCAGGCGCAGGTTTCCACCCACGGATAATCCAGAAGATAACGGATCATCCTGCGTGTCCGGACGGGTTCGCCGGTCAGCAGAAAATCGCGGGATGGATACACATGATCCCACAGAGCGAAATACCCGTACTTGTCGGCGGCAGCCCGGATCGCTGCCTGATCCGCAGTTTCCGTCAGCAGCAAATGCCGCTGATAACCGGGATAACGTCGGAAAAATTCCGCGGCTTCCGGCAGACCGTCAATCTCCGCTTCCACGGACGGACGGCAGATTTCCAGTCCGGACTGAAACACCGAATCAAACGGAGCAGCCGCCTGAACCGCCGCCTCATCCACCGTGGTTCCGAAACCGAAGCCCAGTTCCAGCGGCTCCCCGGTTTCCTCCCATTCCAGAGTCCAGCCGTTGGGAATCTCCGTGAAAGCCGCCAGCGGACGATTGCCGCGAATCACCCAGAATTGTTTTTTCGCATGATCGGCGTATTGGCAATCCGCCTCGAAAATCAGCATGCCGTCGCGGCAGACAGCCGGCAGGCGTGTCAGGGTCATATCCTTTTCGGGAAACGGACGGGCGGGATCGAAGCCGGGACCGCGCAATTCCGGCGGCAGCCACTGGATGCCGCTGGCTATGACCGCCAGCTGATTCTTGAGTGCAGGCATGACCCCTTCCGGCATGTGCAGACGGGAAAGCGTCATGATGAAACGCTCGCCCGGATGCGGAGCAAACCGGAAAATCATTGCCTTTTCATTCATTGCCGCGGAAAATTCACCGGAGCGGAAACCGAACGGATACAGTTCGGCTTTTCCCGGCACGTAATTGATTTTGCCGTGCCGGAACTGAATCGCCGGAGAATAAAGCGGACGCCCCATCGTTGCCCTGCCCCGGCGTCTCAGCCAGGGAACGGGGAAACGATCCGGATAGAGTTTGCCGTTGAATTCCCGGACATCCAGCAGCGAGATCGAGTCGATCCCTCCGAACCGTTCCATGCAGAAGGAAAGCGGTCCACGGCAGAATGCCCGGTAATCCGCGGGAAAAAGATCTGTAAACCGCATAATCTTTTCTTACTTGACGGGGTTGTCCTTTTTGTACAATCCGGCGATTTCCTCCGCCGAAAGCACTTTGTCATACAGCGTGAATTCATCGAACGCCAGTCCGCTGCTCATGCCGATCCCGAAACAGTCCGCCAGCTTGTCCGAAGTCACTTTGTACGGCACCGACGTGCGCAGCCGTTCCTTGCCGTCCAGATAGATCACATAGTTCAGACCATCCCAGGTCATGGCAAGGTGATGCCAGACATTCTTGCCGAGATCCAGATCCAGCCGGACATTCGACTTGGTGATATCCTTGAAGCACGGGAACACCAGCATCAGGACATCCTTGCCGCCGGGAACATGCGAAGTCGTGCGCTGAAGCACGATATACCCGGTCGGCATATACGAAGTAGCGAAGAAACTGTTGTAATATGTTTTCTTCCATTGCGTATTGCCCTGATTCGGGGTGTCTTTGGTCTGCACAATCCAGTCGACCGGATTGAACCAGAGCGAAACACTGCCCGGTTTGCTGAAATCCACATTGTCCTGAATCTTGAAACGGAGCGACTGCGGATTGTTTTTGCCCAGCACAGCTTTGCCTTTGACGCCGGGGATAAACTCAAAGCGGCTTTTGTCGAAGTTGCCGACAATGATTTTGTCCGAGCCGCGCGACTGATCCGGTTCCACCGAATCGTCAAAGCTACAATAGAACGTAACGTTTTCCGCCAGCGAGTCCTGTGTCTGCTGAGCCGGAAGTGCGGCGGGCGTCAGCCCAGCCAGAAGAAGAAGCGACATGAGTGAGTGTTTCATATTATTTTACCTCCATGGTGATGAGTTGCATTCCATATTTTGCCAGTTTCACTTCAAACGCACCGTCGGCAGGATGATAAGTCTCTGCCGGATATTTACCCTGTGCGGAAAGGATTTTCAGCGGTTTCTTTGCCGAAATCCGCACGGTAACCGGCTGTTCATTCCACGACGCCAGAATCAGAATCGCACGGTCGCCGCTGCGGAGCAGTACTGATTTGACCGTTTCGGCAGGTTCGACAGACAGCGGATAGTCGCGCTGCCAGTATTCAAAGACGTTGCAGGCGTCTGTGCCGTAACCGAAATCGTTGACGATTTTATTCATCGGAGTGAAGTTTTCGCCGCGGATGTCGTAGCGCAGCACGCTGTAAATCATGCGCATAGCCCAGTCGGTGCGGACCATGTCCTCGTCGATTTTTCCGTTGAGGTACGTCGGATTTTCATGAACCAGGCCGCAGCCGACAATCGGAAAGTGCGCCTGCGGATAAACGCCGAGCTGACGTCCGGTTGTTTCAATTTCCAGCAGTTCCGGCGGGAACGGCTTGTAACCGCTCGCCCAGCCCCATTCCAGGTCCAGCTGAACGTCCGTCCAGCAGACCACCGGCAGGAACACGGCGTTGGTGATGTGCAGATTGACCAGCAGCGGCCATTTGACTTTTTCCTGCATTTCTCTTGTCAGCTGCCACATGCGTTTGTGATATTCGCGCATATCCCAGATGTTGGCGGCAGGCTGAACCGAGCCGTCCTCACGGACATAGGCATTCGAATTGAGCGGGTCGGTGCTGTTGTGCGGAAACGCGTTGTCGCAGTAAAGCCCGATGCCGCGTTTGAGCCATTCCCGGCACTGCCACATCACGAAATCCTGATACGACTTGACCGGCATGATATGCAGTCCGGCTGCCGAACGCAGACTGGCATTGATCAGGTCTTTCTCCTTCAGCCATTTGCGCGAAGTGAAATTGGTCAGTCCCCATTCATCCTGGAACGTTTCCCATTCCGGCGTGGTCTGGTCCTGGCAATGTTCTTCCAGATACATCATCGTCGGGTTCTTGCCGCGCTGCGCCATCATGCCCAGATGTCCGTTGTACGCATGGGCACGGTAATTTTTCTGAAGATCTTCGGGCATATCCGAATAATGCTTTTTGAGGAAACTGTCGATATATTTCGGATTGATTTTGCCGCTTTCACGCGCCTTGACCATCTCATCGACATATTCCCAGTCGTACCCCACCGGATATTTTCCGGCATAGGAAGGACGGATTCCCCAATAGGCGTTCGAGCCGCCGTGCGGAGGAATGATGAGCTTCGGATTGCGCCAGTCCTGCGGCATCGGTTTGACCGGAGACGCCTGCATTCCGAAGACCAGAGTGCGCGGCTGATTCAGCGTGAACGGCTTGTTCACGAAATGAATCCGCAGAGTCAGCACACCGTCTTTCCGGATCAGTTCCTGCGCCGGCTTCTTGTCATCCAGCGAGAAATTGCGGTCGTTTTCCGCAAACCACGAAAGACCGCGGTCCATTTCCCCCAGCCAGAGATAAACGTGCATGTTGCCGTAGAACTCTCCGCTGACGGCGGTGTCCGTGCTTTTCCAGACCACGCCTTCCCCTGCGGGAACTTTGATCGCCGGATTCGAGCGGATATTGCCCGCCTTGATCACGTGGAACAGCCGGATCTGCGCCGAATCCAGCGGAATATCCAGATACAGACTGTCCAGCCGCGGAGTTTTGCCCGGTTCCGGCGCAAGGGTCATTTCAAAACGGGTGCAGCCGTCATATTCGGTCAGAGATTTTGTCTCGATTGTCAGACCGCTGTCCGTGCGGACTGTTCCGGCAAAATCAGCCGAATAACCGGATTTCCGGGTGAAATGTCCGTCCTTTTTGACGATCCTGCCGGCTTTGCCGTCCGCCTTGAAGTGCAGCGAACTCTTTCCTTTGAACAGCGATTCGCCGCGCGGTTTGACGTCCGCATACAGTCCGGACGGTTCAAACGTGTATTCGTTCAGCACGGTTTTCAGGCTGTCGCCGTTGAAAGTCAGCGGCTTGAACGGGGCATAAACCTTGTCGGTGATGCCGAGCTGGTTGTTTTCCCATGGAAACACCGTACGCACAAATTCTCTGGACATGCTGTGCAGCTGCTTCGTTCCGGCAAATGTGGTAAGCCGGATCTGGTATTTGCCGCTCTTCAGGTCAGGCAGTTCAAAACGGAACAGATTCTCTTTTTTCAGTGCTTTCCATTCGCGGGAAACGACGTTTTTGCCATTCAGCGAAATGGTCATTTCCGCCCGGTCCGCATTCTTTTCGGCTTCGAACTGAACCGCGCCTTTTTTCAGTCCGGGGTAAATGCTGAACTGGAACGAGGTATTGGTCTTGCCGGGAAGTTTCCAGATATTCTCCGCATCAATCGGCAGCGCAAACGGATATTCCGCCGCATAAATGGTTTTGCCGTCCGCCGCAATGGTGAAATTCGCCTGATGCGTGGTGCGCAGATGAATGCGGCCGCCGTCATCCTGAAAACGGAAGGTTCCGGTTTTGCCCGGATCGACAGCAAGTTTTTTCGTGTCCCGGGTTTCCGGCATGTCCCCATGCTCGAAATGCAGATCCAGCGTGTATTCCTGTTTCACTTTGGAATTGTTGCGGATCGTGCCTTTCAGGTCGAAAAGCTGGTCATGCAGAGTTCCGACATCTTCAATCTGAATGGACGGAGCTGCCGGATTCAGCACAAATTTTGCATAACGCGAAAAATTGTTGTACGGCGCTTCGTTCCGGATGAACGGAGTCTGGTCAAACGGACGGGTCCACGTGCGGGAAATCAGCATGGAAAAGGATTTGCCGTCCGGATTGCCGCTGATGCCCAGATCTTTCAACGGTATGGCGACTTCAAAAATCCAGAGATTCCGCTTTTCGTCCAGACGCGAAACTTTCTTCCAGCCGGCGGTCCAGGAATTGTCGGATACCCCGTCCGCGCGTTTGAATCTGAAATCGGCAACCGTTCCGAAATAATTGACCAGATACTGATAGTAATAGTCTCCGGTTTCCGGCGCCAGCCAGATTTCAACATTGTCATCCAGATAAACCCTGCCGTCATGTTTGCGGACGCTGCTCAGCGGTTTTCCGCCCGGCGGCACAGCGGTTTCCACCCGCAGATACAGATGATTGCTGTCATAACCGTACAGAGTGCGTCCTCGCCGGTTTTCCAGTCTTTTCGTCGCCCGGACATAAAATCCGTACATGGAGGAAGCATCCTCCCAGGCGGCGGATTCGGTTTCGTTCATTGCCGGTGCGGGCATTCTGGGGACTTCGAATACCGGAGCCGCGGCGCATAGACCTGCCAGAGAACCTGCACAAAGCAATGACGTGATCAGTTTTTTGTTTGTCATGCTGAATCCTTTCGTTGAATATCAATTATTTCCGTTCCAGGGTAATTTTTTTGAACTGGTGCCGCCGGTTGTTGAGGGAATTTCCTGCCGGCTGACAGCCCCGGCATGTCCGTCCATCCAGAAAACGTTGGCTTGTCTGCCATGCCGGAACGCCAGAAAACCGATTTTGCCGGCTTCCTGCGCTTCATTGTCATATTTCAGCGAAATGCGGCTGGGCATATTGCCATTGGTTACTGTGCTGCCGGCATCGCCGCCGTACAGAACCCCGGACGGATTCTTCAATCTGCCGGCTTTCAGCCCCGGACGGGAAGCCGTCGCCCCTTCATACGCATTGATTGCGGTGCCATTGTAATCATTCAGCAGAATATCTCCGTAGCGGCCATGTCCGGACTTATCTGTATTGCTGGTGATTTTCGCTTCGTCACAGAAGAAATATTGCTTGTCCTTCATCTTCGTCTCCCGAATAGCGTCCGTCGCGCCGAAAGCCAGATTTTTCAGCAGACCGACCCGTTCCAGCAGAACCCAGGAACAGCTGAGAGTCCCCGCAGAGGTCCATTCCGCGGACGGCAGATAGTATTCCGATATATTTTCGTACTGGGCGCACAGCAGATGAATCTGTTTCTGATTGCTCAGACACTTGATGGTTCTTGCCTTGCTCCGTGCCGCATTCAATGCCGGCAGCAGCATACCCGCCAGAATTGCAATAATAGCAATAACGACGAGGAGTTCGATAAGTGTAAACCGTTGCGGTTTACGCTTCAAATATGAAATAGGAGATATGAAATATGAAAAGGATGGCAATGGTTTCTGGTTATTCATGGCATAATTTCCCCTTCTGCTGTTTTTCCTGATTTTGAATTCTTCCTCTGTACTCATCTCTGACCTCCCTGTTTTAATGTTCCATGTCTGCAAGCTCCTGTTTTTATCTCATATTTCATATTTTACACCTTTCCGTTCCGAGAGATGACGGTACAACTTGACAATGCGCAGAGCAAAATCAAATGATTTTTCCAATGCCGGATTCACTGTCGCATTCCCTTCGCATTTCATGTCCGCAACTCCTGTTTTTATTTCATATTTCATATTTCATATTTCATATTTCATATTTGAATTGCTCATTCGTAGAAATTGGACTCTATCTGAACATGCCCGTCCCGGATTTCGCCGGCAAGAGCTTTCAGCAGTAATTCCGCGGCTGCCCGTCCGGTTTTGCGGTAATTCAAATCCACTGCCGGAAATTCCGTCAAGGGATAAAGATGTTTCAGAAAACCACCCACCGTAATCAATGGAATTCTGCGTTCTTCGCGGCTCATGATTTTGAGAATACCGCAAGCCACATAATCGTCTTCGGCAATAATCAGATCCGGAATATTTCCCGATGCAAACATCTCCGCCGCAGCCGCTTCGCCGGACTGCTGATCGAAGGCGCAGGCGTAATGGCACAGCTCCGTCAGCCGAACTCCGTTTTCATGACATCCCGCACGGAACCAGGCGGCGTGCCGTTCATAAAACAGCGGCAGCGGCTGCCCGATATAAGCGGCGGAAATGGAACGTCCGCGAAACAGTCCGGCAATCCGGGCAAATGCGCCGGCGGAATGGGTTTCCACGGAAAATGAGCTGATTTCCGGAAGGGCGCGTCCCAATAGCACCGCTGGAATGCCGGAGTTCCGCAATCCTTGCAGATGATCAGCGGTTATCTGGCTGGAATACGGGACAATAACTCCGCGGCAGGACGGCATTTTGAGTTTTTCCTCCAAACTCTGCGGCGAACTGCCCGGACGGAAAAAAGTAAATTTCAAACTGTAATCCGCCGGAGTGATCACATCCAGCATTCCGTTTATAACTTCCGTGAATGCAATATGTTCCAGAATATCCGGATCAGGAACCAGCAAGGTAATCACCGGATCCGGCGCAATGCGCGGCGGCAATCCGCAGACAAAAACCCCTTTACCCTGTTCGGCGGACAGCACGCCCTCCATAATCAGTTCATTCACGGCTTTATGATAAGGAGTGCTGCTGATGCCGACCGTTTCGCGGATCTTGTTCCGTGACGGCAGCATATCGCCGACTTTCAGACTGCCGTCATCAATCAAATCCAGAATTCTTCTGCGGAAACGGCGATGCAGCGGTTCGGTATCCGGTCCGCTCAGTTTCAGAAGTTCACAATTTGCTGTCGATTTGCCCAATTTTCCAACCCTTTTAACTTGTAACTACAAGCAATATAAACGGGCAATTTCGGAATGTCAAGCGTTTTTATTCCTTTTTCGGCAAAAAAAACGAAAATTTTTTCGAACAGGGCATGTCTAAAAACATATACGGATAAAAAAAACAGAAAACCCGCAACAGACAAACTCATCTGCTGCGGGTCACAGTGTCATCAAGAAATATTATTCGGGAACCGGCCAGAAACGCCCGTCCTGACACGGAATCAGGCGCATTTTCATACCGAATGCCGCGCTGAGATTTTCCGCATTCAGAATTTCCGAACGGCTGCCGGAACACTGCACCCTGCCACAGCCAAGAATCATTCCTTTGGTGAAGGATTCGGTGATTTCCTCAATCCGCTGAGTAATGAAAATCATCGTGGGCGAATTGGGACCTTTTGCCAGCTCATCGATGGCGGACAGCAGAATTTCACGGCTGGACAAATCCAGATACACGCAGGTTTCATCCAGGATAACCAGTTCCGGATGTCCGATCAGCGCACGGGCAATCAGTGCTTTGATCTGTTCACCGGAAGACAAACGGTCATAATAACGGTCAGCCAGCCGGTCGGCGCCGATGCGTTCGAGTGCGGCATGAGCCAGCTCGATTTCCTCCGGCTTCGCCGTGCGGTAGAACCCGACCGTGGAATCCAGACCGGACAACGCAACTTCCAGAGTGGTCCAGCGGTGATCATCTTCGGCAGTCCAGGCGGACAGGAACGGGCTTGCCCAGGCAACTTTTTTGCGGACTTCGCGGATGTTGCACGAACCATAGCGGTTACCCAGCACAGAAACTTCCGCGCCGTACAGCGGCCACGCCATACCGAGAATCATCTTGACCAGAGTCGTCTTACCCGCGCCGTTCGGTCCCAGGATAAACCAGCGTTCGCCGCGTTCCACCTGCCAGTTGAAATCATGCAGGATGGTATTGCCTTCCAGTTTCAGGGTTGCATTGCGGATCCGCAGAGCCGGAGTGTTTTCGCTGTTCATTTGGCTTCCTCTCCCCGCGGATAACTGCCCAGCACCCGCATAGCCTGTGTCATGGGATAAAGTTTTTCCAGGGCGCGCGCCACATTTCCATCGTCTTTGTGTCCCAGCAGGTCCACGAAGAAATAATATTCCCAGTTCTGCTGACGGGACGGGCGGCTTTCGATCATGGTCAGGGTGATGCCCTCCTCTTTAAAAGGAAGGAGAGCATCGAACAGGACGCCGACGCGGTCTTTGAGAGCGAAACAGAGCGAAGTCTTGTCATTGCCCGTGCGTTTGGGGGTCTGACTGCCGATCACAAAGAACCGGGTAGTGTTGTTGGGATTGTCTTCGATGTTTTCCGCAAGGACGTCCAGACCGTAAATCTCGCCGTTGAAAGAGCTGGCAATAGCGGCGGAAAACGGTTCTTTTGCCGCGAGGGAAGCCGCTTTGGAATTGCTGGAGCATTCATGGATTTCCACATCGGGCAGATAACGCGCGATCCAGGCGCGGCACTGACCGAGCGACTGGGCATGACTGTAAAGTCTGCGGATCTGTTTCAGTTCACATTTGGACAGCAGGCTCTGATGAACGCGCATATTGATTTCCGTGCAGATTTTGGCATCGGACTGCGCAAAAATGTCCAGCGTATGGGTAACTGCCCCTTCGGTGGAATTTTCGATCGGCACGCAGCCGTAGTCGGCGCGGCCGTTGGTTACATCGTCAAAAATATCATCGATCGTGCTTTTGGAAAGATACGCCACGCTGTGTCCGAATTTGGAAATGGCGGCAATGTGCGTAAACGTGCCTTCCGGCCCGAGATAAGCCACATTGAGCGGATGTTCGAGTGCGAGTGCGCCGGACATGATTTCGCGGTAAACCGCTTTGAGGGTTTCGTTGCTCATGGGGCCGTGATTGAGTGCGGTCACTTTTTCGAACACGATTTTTTCGCGTTCCGGGACATAAACAGCTTTCATGTTGTCCCGTTTGAACTGGCCGATCTCAAGGACCGTGGCATAGCGTTCATTGAGGAGTTCGACGATTCTGGCGTCCGTCGAGTCGATCTTTTTGCGAAGTTCATCTAAATTCATGTTCAACTCTGTTGTTAATTGTGAGCAGGTAATTTACCACAAATTTGCGAATATCGCAAGAGTTGCTCTTGATTTTTATTGAAAAATTGCGATATTACCGGATGACAACAAGGAGAAAAACCCAAAATGCATATCAATCCGGTAATTGTGAAGACCGCATTGCTGCTGGTCTGTTCCAATCTGTTCATGACATTTGCCTGGTATGGACACCTGAAAAACATGTCGTCGAAACCCTGGTGGATTGCGGCGCTGGCAAGCTGGGGAATCGCGCTGTTTGAATACCTGATACAGGTTCCCGCCAACCGGATCGGCTTTCAGGCGCTGTCGCTCGCCCAGCTGAAAATCATGCAGGAAGTCATTACGCTTTCGGTGTTTGTACCTTTTTCCATATTGTATATGAAGGAAGGCTTCAAACTGGATTTCATCTGGGCGGCACTGTGCATGATCGGCGCGGTGTATTTCATGTTCCGCTCGTGAGGAGGAGACGTTATGAACCGGGGCAAACCGCAGAAATACGATCAGCTGGCGGAACAGATTCTGGATTCGATCCGTTCCGCCGGGCTTGCTCCCGGAGCGAAACTGCCGTCGGAACGGGAAACCGCGCGGCGTTTTTCCTGCAATCACCTCACGGTGCGGAAAGCTCTCCGGCTGCTGGCGGACCGCGGCGAAATTCATTCGCTGCCCGGACGCGGCAGTTTTCTGGGACCCTCCGGCGGAACGGAACGGCAGGAACGCAGATGCGACCGGATCGGATTCATTTTTCCGGATGATGAAATTTTCTATTACCGGATTTTTGCGGAAGTCGAACGCATGGCGGCGTCCAACGGTCTGCACCCGGTGGTTCATCTGACCGGCGGCTCAGTGCGCAAGGAAAATGAACTGCTGGACTACTTTGAACATTCTGGAGTTCCCGCCCTGATAGCCGTGCCGAACCGGTTCTGCGCCGAGCATTACCGCAAACTCCGGATTCCTGTGCTGTTCTTCGACATGCGCCTGCCGGAACTGTCCATTCCACAGATCATTTCCGATGATTATTCCGGTGCGCTTGCCGCCACGGAACAGCTGATACAGCTCGGACACACCCGCATTGCGCATATCGGCAGCGAATACGATTTCACCGGGGAACAGCGTCTGAACGGTTATCTCGACGCTTTCCGCAAATACGGCATAACGCCGCAGGAATCCCTGATCCGGATGCGCTACCCCAGCCGGGAATGGGGTTATCATGCCATCCGGGAACTGTTCGCACTCAAACAGCCGCCCAGCGCAGTTTTCTGTGCCAACGACACCATTGCGGCGGGAGTCGTCAATTTCTGCGCCGACCGGAAAATCATTATTCCGGATCAGCTTTCCGTAACCGGATTCGGAGATACGCCGACTGCGGAATACCTGAATCTGAACAGTGTCAGCCAGAATGCAGGAAAGATTTCCGGCGCGATCTGTTCCAATCTGCTCCGTCTGCTGAACCATGAACCCGTTCCGCCGCTGACTGTAATTCCCACATCCTGCATTGTCCGGAAGAGTGCCGCGGCTTTTTACTCTTGAAAACCGGCGAAAAAGTTTGCCGCAGGGGATGAAATTTCAGAAATATGCTGTAAGTTACCTGTATCATAAAAAAACAGAAAAACAGGATCATCATGAAACAGAGATTTTCAAATATGCTGGAACCGCCGGAACTGTCCGGCAAAAAACAGGAACCGCCTCTCGGCGAAGGCATCACCTTGTGCGTAACGGCTCTGGTGCTGCTGCTGTTCGGACTGGCTGTGCTGTATTCCACTTCCTACGGCATCCGCGGCTCCAGTTCCTATTATTTCATCCGTCAGATTCAATGGGGAACCGTCGGACTGGCGGGATTCGCCGCAGTTCTGCTGATCGGCTATAAAAAACTTTCCGACTGGAGCTGGCTGTTCATGATCATCATTGCAGGACTGCTGTTCGCCGCCCTGCTGTTTCCGCCGATCAAAGGAGCCAGACGCTGGATTCAGCTGCCGGGGGGCATCGGCAGCATCCAGCCTTCGGAATACGCCAAAGTGATCATCGCTCTGTTCATGGCGAAACTCTGTTCAGATAAAATCAAAACCATTGAAACCACTCCGTTCAAATTCATCGTGCTGTCCTGTCTCTGCTGCGGACCGATCATTGCGCTGGTCATGGCGGGAAAGGATCTGGGGACGACCCTGCTGCTGACTCTGATTGTTTTTTCCATGCTGTATGTGGCGGGAGTGCGGCTGCTGTACCTGTTCCCGGTTCCGCTGCTGGGGGCGCCGTTACTTTTCTTCATCATCAAATATTTCAGTCCGTTCCGGTGGGCGCGAATTGTTTCCTTCCTGGACCCCGAACTGCATCAGGCGAAGAGCGGATACCAGCTCTGGCTGTCGCTGCTGGCATTGGGCGCCGGCGGCTGGACGGGAGTCGGTTTTGCGGAAAGCCGGCTGAAACAGGAATATCTGCCGGAAGCACATACGGACTTCATTCTGTCGATTGTCGGTGAAGAACTGGGATTCATCTGGATGTGCGTGGTGATTCTGGCATACCTGGTCTTCGGCTTTCTGGCGATTTCCGTATGTGTCCGCGCCAGAACCCGGCAGGGAATGTTCCTGGTCTTCGGACTGACCACATATCTCTCGATTCAGGCGGTCATCAACATCGGGGTGATTTCGGGAGCGTTTCCGACCAAGGGGATGCCCGCGCCGTTCATCAGTTACGGCGGCAGCAGTCTGGTTGCCTGCATGATTGCCACGGCATTGATTGTCAGCGTCGCTCTCGACGCCGCCTACCCCGATTATCCGGAAAATATCAAAAACAAACTCAAAGGGCTGCTGAACAGAAATAAACAGAACGAACAGCAGACCGAAACGACAGGGAGTTCTGAAAAATGAATTTGCACAGACTGTGCGTCAGCTGCGGCGGGACAGGCGGACATTTTTATCCGGGTCTTGCCGTGGCGCGGGAATGGAAACAGCAAGGCGGCGAAGTGCTGCTTCTGCTGGGCGGCAAACATGCTGACAGCCAGATCAAAACAGCGGAAGGATTCGGCATTCCGGCGCAGAAAATTCCGGCGGCGCCGCTGGCACATTCACCCGAAGGACTGCTGAAATTCATTCATACGGATTTTCAGGGATGGCGCAGCTGCCGGCAAATCTGCCGGGAATTTCAGCCGGATGCGCTGCTGGCGATGGGCAGTTTCGCGTCTTTCCCGCCGATTCTGGCGGCAAAGACTCTGCATATTCCCGTGTTTCTCCACGACGGCAATGCGCGTCTGGGCAAAACCAACCTGCGGATGAGTTCCTGGGCAAAGGCCATGGCACTGTCCTTTCCCACCCGCGACCAAGCAAAATGCAAATGTCCAACCGTACTGACCGGTATGCCGCTGCGTCCGGAACTGCTGCAGAAGAAACTGACCAAGGCGGAAGCCGTGGCGGAAATCAACCGCCGCTGGAATGCGGATTTTTCGCCGGAACGTCCCACGGTTCTGATTTTCGGCGGTTCGCTCGGCGCGGCACGAATCAATGACAACTGCCGCATTCCGCTGGATTTTCCGGCTGACGCCATTCAGCTGATTCATCTCACCGGACCGGACAAATTTGCCGGGCTGAGCGATTATTACTGTCCGGCGAAATTTCCGCATCTGCTGCTGGAATCGTCGCCGGATATGCAGCTGTTCTATCAGGCGGCGGACTGGGTGGTCTGCCGGGCTGGCGGCAGCACGGTTTCGGAACTGGCATGTTTCGGCAAATATGCCCTGCTGGTTCCCTACCCTTATGCGGCACAGGATCACCAGACCGACAACGCGCACTGGCTGACCGATTCACAGGGTGCGGAACTGATTTGGGATCAGGCGCTTACGCCGGAATATTTTGTCTCGCGTCTTCAGGCGTTTCTTGCCAATCCGGAACAGTTCAGGGAAAAAGGCGAAAAATTGCGGTCGCTGGCATTTCCCGATGCCGCAAAACGCGTCCTGAATATGATTGATTCCATGATTGCCAAACCGCAGTGAGAAAGGATTCCCATGCGTCTGTTTCGCTATGAACAGCTTGCCGAATGCATCCCCGGCAGCACTGTCCGGCTGGATAAGGAGGAAAGCGCACATCTTTTCCGCACCCTGCGCGCTGAACCCGGAGAAAAATGCCGTCTGCTGGATGGTGCGGGCAGAATGGCGGATGCGGAAGTGATTGTAGCCGGCGGGCGCGGGCTTGGAAAGGCGGAAGGATTTACTTTGCTTAAAAAATTAGCCCAGCGGTTGGGCGGTGCGGTGGCGGCTAGCCGCGCGCCGGTGGATAGCGGCTGGATTGATTACCGCTACCAGATTGGTTTGACGGGCCGCACGGTAAAACCCAAAGTATATATTGCTTGTGGGATTTCCGGCCAAATCCAGCACATGGCGGGTATGAGCGGTGCGGATGTGATTGTGGCGATTAACAAGGACCCGCAAGCGCCGATTATGAAAGTGGCGAACTATGCGGTGGAGGGGGATCTATACGAGGTTATCCCCGCCATGTTAGAAGCCTTACATTAATAACGGCATTTGGTAGGATTTAGAGATTAACGCACAAGGGGAAAAATAACATTTTTCCCCTTGTTTGCGTTTTATGGGCAAACCATTTTCCAAATTTAAGCCCTTTTGCACCGCCTTTAGGCTTGGAGC
>OQVL01001343.1_pt1 | contig 14648 bp, 12 predicted proteins | sample 1691501 | NCBI WGS metagenome assembly OQVL01 (sample SAMN03418253, study PRJEB22391) | human gut metagenome | biome: human-gut; feature: organic feature; material: feces | host: Homo sapiens | place: Tanzania | collected 2013-01
CGGTGACAAGTACTTCATCACCCAGGTGCCCGTAATAGAGCACGACGGTGACGCACGCTTCTGCATCTCGGCAAAGACCATCATGGACTCCATCAAGGAACTGGCCGAGCAGCCCCTCGCACTGGGCTTCAACCCCGACAACATGGCCATCATAGGCCGTCACAGCAGCGGTACATTCAACCTCTCGGGCATGGATGCCTCTGTATATCCTCTGCCCATAAGCCCCGAGGAGGGTTGCACCACACTCACGCTCCCCGCCAAGGTGCTGCTCGACGGCATCAGCCGATGCCTCTTTGCCACTGCCAACGACCAGGTACGCGCGGCTATGAACGGCATCTATATGGACATCAAGCCCGACTGCATCGTGTTTGCCAGCACCGACAGCCGCAAACTGGTGAAGAGTACCAACAGCACCGTACAGAGCGGCATCACCGCTGGCATCATCATACACAAGAAGGTGGCAGGCATTCTGAAGGCCGTGATGTCGAAGGACGATGAGGATATCAGCCTGTCGTTTGACACCCAGAGAGCCGTACTGCGTACCGCTGACTTCACCCTGCACTTCCGACTGATTGAAGCCCGCTACCCCAACTATAACGCTGTGATACCCACCGACAACCCCTACAAGGTGGAGCTGGACCGCCTCTCACTGGTGGGCGCACTCAAGCGCACCAGCATCTTCTGCAGCCAGAGCACAGGCATGATAACGCTCGAGCTGGGCAACAACACGCTGAAGCTCAAGGGTGCCACCGACGACTACGGAGCCAGCGCAGAGGAGTATCTCACCTGCCAATACACACAGCAGCCCATCAGCGTGAACTTTAGCTGCCACTTCCTGCTGGAGATAGCCAACATACTGGAGAGCGAGAGCGTGACACTCGAACTGGCTGCCGACGTGAGCCGTCCCGGCCTCATTCACCCATCGGTGGAGGATGAGAATGACAAGGTGCTGATGCTGCTGATGCCCATGAAGAGGGACCAGTAAGGCAGTGCACGACTACATACAAACAAAGAGAGGAGACTATCCGCAGAAATGAAACTGAATCTTAAGAGACCCATCATATTCTTCGATCTGGAGACCACAGGACTCGACATTGCCAAGGACCGCATTGTGGAGCTCTGCTACATACGTGTGGAACCCAACGGCAACGAGGAAGCACGCAGCATGCGCATCAATCCCGAGATGCACATTCCCGAGGTGGCAAGCAGCGTGCACGGCATCACCGACGATGACGTGAAGGACTGCCCCACGTTTGCCGACGTGGCACCACAGCTGGCCGCTACCTTTGAGGGATGCGACCTGGCCGGATTCAACAGCAACCGGTTCGACCTCCCGCTGCTGGCCGAAGAGTTTATGAAGACAGGTGTCAACATCGACCTGAGCCACGTGCAGGCCATTGATGTGCAGAACATTTACCACAAGCTGGAGAAGCGCACACTGGCTGCCGCCTACAAGTTCTATTGTGGACGCGACCTGGAAAACGCACACAGCGCACTGGCCGACACGCAAGCGACCTATGAGGTATTGCAGGCACAACTGGACCACTACCCCAATGACCTGCAGAACGATGTGGATTTCCTGGCAGAGTTCTCACGCATGAACCGCAACATCGACTTCGCCGGGCGCTTTGTGTATGACGAGAGCGGGAAGGAACTCATCAACTTCGGCAAATACAAGGGAAAGGCCATCAAGGACGTGCTGAGCCGCGACCCCGGCTACTACAGCTGGATTATGCAGGGCGACTTTACGCTTAACACCAAGCAAGTACTCACCAAACTCCGACTGAAGTATGCTGCAAGGTAAGCACATCGTACTGGGTATCACAGGCAGCATAGCCGCCTACAAGGCTTGCCTCATCATCCGTCTGCTCATCAAGCAGGGAGCTGAGGTGCAGGTGGTCATCACGCCGGCAGGCAGGGAATTCATCACTCCCATCACCCTGAGCACGCTCACACGCAAGCCGGTCATCTGCGACTTCTTCAACCACCAGGACGGTACCTGGAACTCACATGTGGACCTCGGACTTTGGGCCGACGCTATGCTCATAGCACCCGCTACGGCAAGCACCATAGGAAAGATGGCACACGGAGTGGCCGACAATATGCTGATAACCACTTATCTGAGCATGAAGGCTCCTGTGTTTATCGCGCCTGCCATGGACTTGGACATGTATGCACATCCAAGCACACAGGAGAACCTGCGGAAACTTGCCGCATGGGGCAACCACATCATCGAGCCTGGCACGGGTTTCCTGGCCAGTCAACTGGAAGGAAAGGGCCGCATGCAAGAGCCCGAGGAGATAGTGCGCGAGCTGGACGAACAGCTGTCACAGGACTGCAGCATGCTGGGCAAACGTGTGCTCATCACGGCCGGACCCACCTATGAGAAGCTTGATCCCGTGCGCTTCATCGGCAATTACAGTAGCGGCAAGATGGGCTTCGCACTGGCAGAGGAATGCGCACGACGTGGAGCGGAGGTGCAACTGGTGAGCGGTCCAGTGTCGCTCGACACGCATCACCCACGCATCCAGCGCACCGATGTGGAGAGTGCCGAAGAGATGTATAAGGCTTGCACCGAGAGGTTTGCACAGGCTGATGTGGCCATCCTATGCGCTGCAGTGGCCGACTTCACGCCCTCACAAGTGGCCGACAAGAAGATAAAGCGTGAGGGAGAACAGCTGGTGCTGCGACTCTCACCCACTCACGACATAGCCCGCAGCCTGGGAGAGATGAAGCACGAAGGGCAGATCATGGTGGGCTTCGCGCTGGAGACCAACGACGAGGAGGCGCATGCCAAAGACAAGCTCAAGCGCAAGAACCTGGATTTCATTGTGCTGAACAGTCTGCAGGACAAAGGTGCCGGCTTCCGCACAGACACCAACAAGGTGACGATACTGGACGCTGAAGGCAAGACAGAATTCCCCTTGAAGAGCAAGAGGGAAGTGGCTGCCGACATTGTGAACCGCATTTGTACATTATTATCATGAGAAAGGGAACTGCCACTCTGCTGGCTGCAGCATGGATGCTCGGCGCATCGCTCTGCCCCACACAGGGGCAAGAGCTCAATGCGCGAGTGAATATCAACCGCTCACAGGTCTCGAATACCAAGGGCGAAGTGTTTGATGCGCTGCAGAAGACAATGGCCGACTTCCTCAACAACCACAAGTGGACAGAGCTCACCTTCCGCGACAACGAGAAGATACAATGCACGTTCAACCTCACCGTCAGCACCTATAGCGACACAGACAACTCCTTTGTGTGCTCCCTGCTGCTCTCGAGCACCCGCCCCGTGTATGGCAGTTCTTACACCACCACAGGCTACTCAGTGAAGGACCCTCAGTTCACTTTCACCTTCAGGGAACACGACCAACTGGAGTTCAACATCAATAACATAGACAACAACCTGGTGGCTCTCCTGGCCTACTATGCCTATGTCATCATAGGCATGGATATGGATACCATGGCGCCCAAGGGCGGTACACCTTATCTGCAAACAGCAGAGCAGATAGTGCAAGCCGGCCAGGCACTGGACTTTCCAGGCTGGAAGGCTTTTGATGACAGCAAGAACCGCTTCGGACTGCTCAACGACTATATGGACGGGGCAATGGAGAGCATGAGGCAGTTTGAATACGTGTATCACCGCAAGGGACTCGACCGTATGGCCACAGCACCCGACAGCGCAAGGGCAGCCATTGCCGAGGGACTCGAACTGCTGCGCGAAGCACACCAGGCCAAAACGATGAGCCAGGTGCCTCAGTTGTTCACGGAATACAAGAGGGAAGAGTTTCTGAACATCTTCGCAGACAAGGGTACCAAGGAAGAGAGGGAGAAGGCTTATGAAATTCTCTTCGCTATCGACGCCTCGCAAAACGAGTCGTGGAAGAAACTGAAAAAGTAAACACAAACATGCTTACGCATCTCTGCATACGCAACTACGTACTTATTAAGGAACTGGATATCGATTGGCATGACGGTTTCTCCGTCATCACCGGCGAAACAGGAGCGGGAAAGAGCATCCTGCTGGGTGCCATCGGACTGCTCACAGGGCAGCGTGCCGACACAAAAAGCATCCTGCCAGGTGCCGCAAAGTGCACCATCGAAGGAACTTTCAGCCAAGCAGGAACCGAGCTGCAGATCTTTTGTGCCGAGCACGAACTGGACTGCGAGGATGGCGAATGCATCATCCGACGCGAACTGACAGCCACTGGCAAGAGCCGTTGTTTCGTCAACGACACACCTGTCACCGTGGCCGACTTGCGCTCGCTGGCCCATCTGCTGGCCGACATTCACTCCCAGCATCAGAATCTCTTGCTGGGCAAAGAGGATTTCCAGCTCACCGTGCTCGACACCGTAGCGCAAAACGGAAGCACAGTCAGCGAGTACCGTACATGCTTCAGAGCCTACCGCGAAGCACGATGCAAGCTGGACGAAGCACGCGAGCAAGCCAAAGCTGCCAAGGCCGAAGAGGACTACCTCACGTTCCAGTTGGGGCAGATAGAAGACCTGCAACTGAAAGAACATGAGGATGAAACACTCCATGAGGAGCAGCAGACACTGACGCATGCCGAAGAGATACGTGCATCACTCTATCAGGCTACGCAGATGCTCAATGGCGATGAAACCGGTGCATCGGTCATCGATGGGCTGAAAAGTGTAGCACAAACGCTGCAGGGAGCTGCCAGGATGTACCCTTCATTGGCTCCCTATGCCGAGCGGCTGGAGAGCAGCATCATAGAGCTCAAGGATATAGAGGCCGATTTGAGCTGCATGTCAGACCATATCGACAGCAATCCTGAGCGACTCGAAGAGGTGACACAACGCCTTGACAGCATCTACACACTGGAACAGAAACATGCGGTGCGCAGCAGTGACGAACTGCTGGAACTGGCCATCGAACTACAGAAGAAACTGGATGAGATAACCCACGGAGAAGAGCGTGTGAGCCAACTGGAGCAGCAGGCAAAAACCCTGCATGCCGATGCCACACGCCTGGCCAGCATGCTTACCAAGCAAAGACAGAAGGCTGCACGCGAGGTGGAAAAGCACATCGCCACCAGCCTCACCCAATTGGAAATGCCAGACAATAAGTTTGCCGTGCAGATGGAGACCACAGCTGACTTCACCGAGAGGGGAGCCGACAAGGTGACCTTTCTGTTCTCTGCCAACAAGAACATGCCGCCACGTCCCATCGCCGAAGCAGCCAGCGGAGGCGAGATAGCGCGTGTGATGCTGGCACTGAAGGCACTCATGGGCATGCGGGCTGCACTTCCCACCATCATCTTCGATGAGATAGACACAGGCGTGAGCGGCCGTGTGGCCGATGCCATGGCTCGTCTCATGAGACAGATGAGCAGCACACAAGGCCAACAGGTGATAGCCATCACCCATCTGCCACAGATAGCCGCACAGGGGCACACGCACTATTATGTATATAAGGAGAACGCTGAGGAGCAGACCATCAGCCACATCCGCCAGCTGACCGACGAGGAGAGAATAACAGAAGTGGCGCACATGCTGAGCGGCACCAACCTCACCCAGGCAGCCATCGACAACGCTAAACAACTCTTAGGAAAATGACATACACACGACTCACACTCATATTCACAGGCATCCTCTGTGCCTTCACCATCAGCGCGCAGCAGCCCAAGGGGCTCAAGAAACTGCGTGCAGCACAGGTTTCGGTACTGGCTTACACTGCCGGCGGAGAACTGCAGCAGGGACAAGGGACACTCATCTCGGAAGACGGCATCGTGGTTGCCCAGTACGATGTGATGAAAGGCGCCACACGAGCCACCGTGGTGGATATGGCCGGCAACGAGCATCAGGTGACCGAGATACTGGGAGCCAATGGTGCTTATAATATAGTAAGGATGCGCATGGAGCCAGGCAAGAAGAAAAACGCATACCTGACCATAGCCCCTCAGCAGCCGGCAGAGCAGGCACAGGTGTTCGTCATGCCCAGCGAGAAAGCCGACAAGAATGTGCCATGCACCATCGACACAGTAACCCATGTGGAGGAGTTCGGAGACGGATTCAAGTATCTGACACTCACCCACGAAGCAGGCAAGCGACAGGCCAACAGCCCTGTGCTGGACCAGAGCGGTATGCTGATAGGCTTCGTGCAGATGGCTGCCAAGGAAGGCCAGCCCTCATACGTAATAGATGCCAACTATGCCAACTCACTTAAGGTGAAGACTATGGATGCAGGCAGCAGCGACCTCAACAGTATCCACATACGCAAAGCATTGCCCGAGACAGAAGAGGATGCCATCAGCTTCATCTTCCTGACAGGCAAGAAGGATACGGCTATGTACATGGATTATGTGAATAGGTTTATCCAGTTGCACCCTGCCAACACCACCGGCTATACGCTCAAAGCGGAGCGGGAGGCCGAGTTGGGACAATACGCCCAGGCGGCTGCCACCTATGAGACAGCACTCAAGCAGGAGGGAACAAAGGCCGACGAACTGCATTACTCATGGTCGAAAGTCATCTACAACTTGAGCATGCGTCCCGACTACAAGCAGTATGACAACTGGAATCTGGAGCGGGCGCTGAGTGAAGCACAGCAGGCTGCGGCCATTACCCCATTGCCCACCTACACCATGCAGCAGGCCAATTGCCTGTATGCCTTGAAGAAATACAATGAGGCCGGTGACAAGTTCCTGGAGCTCACCAAGACCAATATGCGCACTCCGCAACTATTCATGTATGCAGCCCAATGCAGGCAGAAGAGCCAGGCCGACACAGCACAGGTGATAGCTCTGATGGACAGCGCGCTCAACTGCTACAGCAAACCTTATCCCGTGGCTGCTGCCAACATCATCCTGCTGAGAGCCAAGACACTGGCCGACAACGGCAATCTGCGTGAAGCCATCGCAGGCTACAATGACTTTGAGCACCTCTCAGGCAGCAATCTCACCGCCAACTTCTACTACGAGCGCGAGCAGATGGAAGCCAAGTGCCGCATGTACGCACCCGCTCTCAACGATATAGAGAAGGCCATCAAACTTTCTCCGCGCGAGCCGCTCCTGCATGCCGAAGCCGCTGCGCTCAACTACCGCGTGGGCCACAACGACCAGGCTATCTCCTACGCCCGGCAAGCCATTGCTCTCGATGAGCAGTTTGCCGACGCACACCGCATTCTGGGCGTGTGCCTGCTGGAGAATGGGGCAAAGGCCGAAGCCCGCAAACACCTGTTGAGAGCCAAGGAGCTGGGTGATACACTGGCCGATGGTCTGCTGAAGAAGACAGAATGATCGGGCAGGTTGACTTATATATAAGGAATAGGAAACTGCTCTGCAAGGGCCGTCCCGTGCTGGTGGCCCTGAGCGGAGGAGCCGATTCGGTGGCACTCCTGTGCGTGCTGCACAAGTTGGGCTACAGACTGCATGCTCTGCACTGCAACTTTCACCTGCGTGGCGAGGAGTCTGACCGCGACGAATCCTTTGTTACCCGATTGTGCCGGAAACTCAATGTCCCTCTCTCGGTAAAGCATTTCGACACCCGCGAATTTGCCCTGCTGCACCACATGAGCATCGAGATGGCGGCACGCGAACTGCGCTATGGGTGGTTCAGAAGCCAAATCCAAGAGACTGGAGCACAGGGTATTGCCGTGGCTCATCATCGCGACGACCAGGCAGAAACCCTTCTGCTCAACCTCCTGCGTGGGACTGGTCTGCGCGGAATGGCAGGCATGTGGAGCCAGCGCGAGGGAGTCATCCGCCCCCTGTTGTGTGTTGGCCGCCAGGACATCCTGCACTATCTGTCGTCTATCAACCAGGACTTTGTGACCGACAGCACCAATCTGGAGCGCGATGCTGTGCGCAACCGCATCCGGCTGGACGTGCTGCCCCTGCTCCAGAGCATCAATCCGCAAGCCGCCACAGCCATCTCCCAGTTTGCCTCCATCATGCAGGGCAGTCTGCCCTACTACCACAAGGGCATCAGGCAAACCATGAGCGAGCACGATATCACCACACAGCAGTTTGGCCGCCAGTGGCTTACAGGCACTCCCGAAGCCGACATCCTGCTGCACGAATGGCTTCGTCCCATGCACTTCAACGCCACTCAGCAGGCCGAGATGATGGCTTCGGGACAGAGCACAAGCGGGCGCATCTGGGAAAGCGACACCCACCGCGTGCTGCTCGACCGCACCTGCCTGGTGGCCGAAGCCAAATGCGAGGCGGCACTGATGCCCGTCATCGAGCAGGATATAGTGGATGCCATGCTGCCTGCAGATGCCTGCACAGCCTATTTCGATGCCGACCTGCTCAAGATGCCCCTGCATATACGGCGTGCGGAGACAGGTGACAGAATGGTCCCCTTCGGCATGAAAGGCTGGAAACTGGTAAGTGACATGATGACCGACAAGAAGTTCAACCGCTTCCAGAAGGAGCGTCAGTGCGTGGTGCAGAGTGGTGACGACATCATATGGCTGGTGGGCGTGCGCTCCGACAACCGTTTTCGCGTGACCGAACACACCACACGCATCCTGCGCCTGAGAGTATCGGCCTCCCAATGATGAAAGTTGCATAGAAAAAGCCTTCTGGATGGCCAACCAGCAGGCATGCAGTGGGTTTTATAGGGAAATTCACCGAGAAATGTGGGACAAAACACCATGATAAACGAAAAAAAACATAACTTTGCAATATTAAACACGATTAGACCAATAAACTATGAGTATAATCAGATGCCCCGAGTGCTCTCAGAGAGTATCTTCATTGGCTGGAACATGCCCACATTGCGGTGTATCTATACGCGGAAATATCAGGCAGTGTCCCCACTGCAACGAATATGTGATGAAATCGGCTACGGTTTGCCCCCACTGCTCCACCCCACTGGAGCCCATGCAGGAACCCGTGGCCAATGCTTCTGCGGCCATTACCCCAAACGGACCAAGCACACAGCCCAATAGCCCGAAACCCAAGAAGAAAGGCCGTGGATGGCGCATCGCGGGCATCTTTTTCCTGCTTCTGTTGCTCGGTGCAGCAGGCGCCGGCGGCTATTATTATCTGCAGATACTGCAGGAGCAGCAGCGCGAGGAGGAGCGGTATGCCAGCCTGCTCACGCTCACCGATCCCGAGTACTTCCAGCAGTTCCTCACTGATTTCCCCCAGAGCAGCCACTGCGACGACGTGCGCCGGCGCATGGAATCGCTCCTGCAGGAGAATGACGACTGGAAGGCAATGCTCAACGGGGTGTCGCGCAACAGCGTCACACAGTTTATGGAGAAGCATCCGCAGTCGGCCCGACGCTGCATCTGCGAGAACATGCTGGACTCCATCGACTGGGCTGATGCCGTCAAGGAGGAGACACCAGAGGCCATCGACCGCTATCTGAGCCTGCACCCCGAGGGGCAGCACATAACTGAAGCGGCCAGCACAAAGAACGACCTGGCCAAGAGGAAGATAACTGCCGAAGACAAGGCACTGGTGCGCGGAGCATTGGAGACCTTCCTCAACAACGGAATGGGCAAGCAGGATACCACCGCCATCAGGCAGTGTTGCGCCAGCGAGATGGAGTCGTTCTGCGGCACACAGCATGCCACTCCTGCCCAGATAGCCGACTATGCACGCAAGAAGATGGCAAAGGACGTGATAGGGTTGCACTATCTCACGGGGGCCGATATGAACATCCGGCGCCAGAGCATGCCCGACTCGTCACTGGGTTATGCTGTGGAGTTCACCATCGATGAGACAATGGCACGCAAAGACCCCACACAGAACAGCGCCCGCCACTACCGCGCATCGGCACTGCTCAATGCAGAGCGCAAGATTGTGAAACTCAATATCAAATAAACTGTGACCGAAGACAATATCCATAAGAGAATACTCAAGCTCACCCTGCCTGCCATCATCAGCAACATCAGCGTACCGCTGCTGGGACTGGTGGATAGCACCATCGTGGGCCACATGGGAAGCTCTGTGTTTATCGGCACAGTGGCTCTGGGTACCACCATCTTCAATATGATGTATTGGCTGATGGGCTTCCTGCGCATGGGCACCACCGGGCTGGTGGCCCAAGCACATGGTCAGGAAGACCAGGAACGCATGAAGACCGTCCTGCGCAAGGCTCTGCAGGCGGGCTGCATCATCAGTGCGGCGATGGTGATACTGCAATGGCCGCTCTTCGAGATAGCCACACGCATCATGCATCCCGATGCTGACACTCTGCCCCAACTGCACATCTACTTCAGCATATGCATATGGGGAGCACCTGCCGTACTGGGACAGTATTGCTTCAACGGCTGGTTCATAGGAGCACAGGATACACGTTCGCCCATGTTTGTGGCACTTTTCCAAAATCTGGTGAACATCCTGCTGAGCCTCTTCCTGGTGTATGGGATGGGATGGAAGATGGAGGGAGTGGCCACTGGCACTCTGGTGGCCCAATGGTCGGGACTGGCTCTGTGCCTGATATTCATGCGTCATCATCGTGCCAACCGCCCCACTACAGCTGCCCGCGAGAGCACCCCTGTGCGCTGGCGGGAGTTTCTGGCCGTCAACCGCGACCTGTTTCTGCGCACACTCTGTCTGGTGTGCGTGACCGTATTTTTCGTGCGTGCAGGCAGCATGCAGGGCAGTGACATCCTGGCAGCCAACGCGCTGCTGATGCAGCTCTTCATCCTCTTCTCCTACATCACCGACGGTCTGGCCAATGCCGGAGAGGCACTGAGCGGCAAATACACCGGCGCTCACGACCGCCAGGGACTCACCCAGTGCATCCTGGCACTCTTCCTGTGGGGAGGCACCATCTCTGCTGTCTTCACGCTGGCATACATCTTCGGCGGTGAATGGATCATCTGCTTCTTCACCGACATCCCCCGTGTGCAGTATCTGGCATCTCTCTTCCTGCCTTGGGTATATCTGATTCCCATCGTGGCGCTTCAGGCTATGGTGTGGGACGGAGTGTTCATCGGCATGACTTATACACGCGGTATGCTGTTTGCCACAGTGGGCGGTGCTGCCGTGTTCTTCGCTACATATCTGTACACCAAGGAATTTCTGGGCAATGACGCACTGTGGATGGCTTTCCTCAGCTACCTCTTCACACGAGGCATCATACAGACTTTGCTCGCAACTCATAAACTTCGTTTCTCATGAACTGGACTGGTATCATCATAGGCGTCGCCTCATTTCTCACCATCGGGCTCTTTCATCCCCTGGTCATCAAGGCCGAATATCATATGGGCCGCAAGTGCTGGTGGGCATTCCTGCTGGCAGGTATATTGTTTTGCGCTGCCAGCCTGTGGTGCCACAACGATGTGCTGAGCATCATACTGGGAGTAGTGGCCTTCTCGTGCTTCTGGAGCATAGGGGAGATTTTCGCCCAGCATAAGCGCGTGCAGAAGGGATGGTTTCCCATGAACCCCAAGCGAAAGGCCGACTACGAGAAGTGAGCAAGAGCCAACTACCCGACCATCCTGGCTAGAAGGAATTATTTTCGAGGACATCTTGGATATATGGAAATGATGGTGTAACTTTGCATCATAATAGATATAACACATCATGCTACAGGGGAGACAGAGGACATTACGCCTAAAGCTACTGGTCAGCATGGCTCTGGTATGGCTGCTCACAGGATTTGCCGGTACAGCCACAGACGCCAGGCAGACGCATTATGCGCTCGCAGCCTCTGAAACGACCCACTGCCAGCAGGAGCAGGATGACGCTCAAGGTCTAAGCGCGGATAACGACCTCCACCACCTGTATGCACGAATTGCCGGGAGTCTCTCACTCACAAGCGAAAGCGGACAAATGCGCACAGGCACCAGTCAGACACGTGCCCAGCAGCGCACTGATGGCGGACGGACGACAACCTCTGCCCTGCAGGCCACACGACTTTCCGCTTCCGGATGCCACCTGTATAGCCACTTCGCGCTGGCCTCATCCGGGGTGGCCTTCATTTCGTCCAGGGCATGCGACTATTACGTGTTTGCCCTGCGGCACATCCTTGATTAGCCCTTTACCACACACTTTTCGCCTTTTTATCATAAAAACAGACGCTCCCTGCACATAGCCAAGGGGGTATCATGTCCATTCGGTTCATGTTCCCCCCAAAAAAGGAGATACAATCTGTGTTTTCCTATGACGTTTCCTGCCACACAAGGCATGCAACGTGCAGGGGAGCCTGTATCATTATATTACACTAGAAATCAGATGTACACACTTATTCTTATATGCTTTCTGGCAGGCTACCTGCTAATCGCACTCGAAAGCGTGACCAAGGTAGATAAGGGTGGCATTGCCCTCATCACCTGCACCGCATGCTGGATACTGTTGGGGATGACCATGAGCCACCAGGCACTGGCATCGTCCTTCACAGCCCACCTGGCTGAGTGCAGCCAGACCATCTTGTTTCTCATGGCCGCCATGATTGTGGTGGAACTGCTCGACTCGTGCGGCAGCTTTCGCTTTGTGGCATGGCATATGCGCACCCACAGTGCCAGAAGGCTACTGTGGAAGACTGCCGCGCTCACATTCTGCCTGTCAGCCGTGCTCGACAACATGACCACGAGCATACTCATGGTCACCATCCTACGCAATCTGGTGAGCGACCGCAACGAGCGTGTCCGACTGGCCTGCATCGTGGTGCTGGCCGCCAATGCGGGCGGTGCATTCTCGCCCATTGGTGATGTGACCACCATCATGCTGTGGATTGGCGGATACATCAGCGGAATGGGAGTCATCAAGGGACTGCTGTTGCCATCCATCGCATGCGTGCTGGCACCCACTCTGATCATGTCGTTCAGAACTCACGGCAAGGTATCGGAGCCTGTGGGAACGGGGCTGGGTGAGGACTCGCCACTGACCAACCGCCAACGCAAGATGGCCCTGGCTATCGGTGTGGGGGGACTGACGCTCACTCCACTCTTCCACAGCCTTACAGGACTGCCTCCCTTTGTAGGCGTGATGGCAGTGATGGCTGTACTATGGGTAGCCGTCGAGATATTCGCCTACAGCGTGCGCCGACGCCAGGCTAAGCCCATCAACGTGGGAATGCTGTGCCGTCGCATTGACCTCCCCACCATTCTCTTCTTCCTGGGCATCCTGCTGACCGTGGGTGCGCTCAAGGAGACAGGAATGCTGGAACTGGCAGGCAACCGGCTTGACACATGGGTGGGCAACGTGTATGCCGTGAATGGCATCATCGGTGCCGTCTCCTCAGTGATTGACAACGTTCCGCTGGTGGCCAGCGCCATGTCAATGTACAGCATCGATGCAACCGGCAGCCTTAGCGCCTACTGCCAAGACGGAGCATTCTGGGAGTTGCTGGCATACTGCGCCGGCACAGGCGGAAGCCTACTGATTATCGGGTCCGCAGCCGGCGTGGTGGTGATGGGTATCGAGCGCATCAGTTTCGTATGGTATCTCAAGCACTTCACCTGGCTGGCACTGGTGGGCTACCTATGCGGTATGACCATCTACTGGCTGCAGCAGAACCTGGCACTCTGAGTATGGTTTTCCAAGCATAAGCCATCTCTTCAAACAAAAAAAATCAAAAACAATCCAGGGTGAATGACTTTCCTAAGCCATCTGCCCATCACAAACAAATTACAATTATGAAAGAGAAAACCCAATATACCGACATGGAGCGACTCATCGCCCACGCATCCTACATCAAGCAGACAAACTGCCGCAAGCGTCAGCTTCGCTCTGCCCTGTTCATGGGTATCGGCATCATCCTGATGATAGCCACCACACTGCTGTACAAGAGCAACGACTTCCCGGCCATACTGCTACTCAGCCTGGGTGTGTTCCTCTTCGCAGGGGGGCTTGTGTATTACTTCAAGGGCTGCCACCAGTTGGTCTATGCACCCACGGGGGACACTCTCTGCCAAGGGAGTGCCTCCTATGACCTGGCCTACGCCCCCTTCCTGCGTAGCCTTATGAATGATGAACCCAGCAAGGAGGACTTACCCACACTGAGTGTCAATCCCAACGGTGGCATACGAGTGGAGTATCTCGTGAGTGCTGACCATCAGGTGCTGGCCATAGAGGCCAAACGGTTTGACAATCTGATGTGGCTCCCGCTCGCCCCTAACGTGGTCCTCTTCACCGACGAGGAAGCACAACAAGCCGTCAAAGCCCTCTGCATCGACCAAGCCAGCTGACCCGCTCACCCCATCCACCATCAAGCCCAGGCTCATCGCCTGGGCTTTTTCTTTTCCCCATACAGCACAGCCGGCATCATCCACCGTCGCTCCCATCACCCCTCTTCCCCCTCTCTGCAAGAGCCACTCAATGCTTCCCCATCGCACACACCGCGCAACTCTATTCTCCACAATATTTTCAAGAAGTATAGACTAAAGCAAACTTCCTGAGTTAGACCTCATATGGTAAAAGACACAAAACAAGCCATAAGGCATCCTGCATATATCACGATAATAGGATTTCTTTAATGAGTCACAAAAAGAAAAAGTCCAAGCCAAGACAATGGCCAGACAAAGGAAGAAAAACAGGAGTAGTACTCCATTCGCGATAAAAGATATACTTCATCAGTGATAGGAGATATACTTCATTGACAAAGTAAGTAGTACTGCATAAAGTCTGCCCTTAATAATCACTAATGGAACATCCCTCCAGAGAGCCGATGTCTTATACTGATATAGGTAGACACATTTATCAACCAATAAATGTGTGTTC
>OQVL01001344.1_pt1 | contig 14645 bp, 12 predicted proteins | sample 1691501 | NCBI WGS metagenome assembly OQVL01 (sample SAMN03418253, study PRJEB22391) | human gut metagenome | biome: human-gut; feature: organic feature; material: feces | host: Homo sapiens | place: Tanzania | collected 2013-01
TCATCTGCCACACACGTCTTTATATGATCCTCTGTTTTCTGACTAAGCACCTCCCAGTCATGCACATGCTGTGTAGCAGCCGCCTTCGTACTCCTCTTACCATTCTTATCAAAATAGTAAGTCTTGCCATCTATCTTACAGGATGTGTTCTTCATAAGACTCCATTTTTTAGTACCGTGATTGTATTTGTAGAGTTTCTGAGACTTTTTAACATACCTTTTTGATACGATTCCACCCTTTCCAAGAAAATAAACATTTCCCTTGGAATCTTTCACAGTGGTCTGTTTTCTGACAAGAACTCCGCCTTTGCCGACATAATGAAGTTTTTTGTCGGACAGGGTTATAACCGTTCTGTCAAGTCTTACGAATTTCTTCTTTGACGCCACGAATTTGCTGATGTATGTCTTTGCGCCCTTCTTTGTCTGCTTATACTGAACTTTGTAGGTGCTTCCGAGCTTAACCTTGAGATTGCTGTTCACTGCCACCCAGCCGGATCTCTTAACCTTGCTTCCATTTTTGTAGCAATAGTAATAACCATTTGATGATTTTCTGAGACCATTTTTTGTCTGTGCTGCCTGTGCGCTGCCCATAGGGATGATCGATACGATCATTGTCAGAGCAATTACAAATGTCAGAATACGTTTAAATACCTTTGATGAATGTGAACCCATTTCATTCCCTCCCTTAGAAAATAAAAATATGCCGCCGTGCGTAAGCGCGATAAATTGTGCACACCTAAGCGTGTTATATCGTAACATGATTTTATTATAACAACACTACCCAGTTAAGCCAAGCGGGAAAATATCTGTGATCCACAAAATCAATCACCACATAATATTTCGCCAACCGCCCGCATAACTTAATTAATAAAGGAAAACAACCATAACACCACAATACTCTGGACTTTGTGGCAAAAATACAGTAAATTTACGGGTATATAAACTGATTCGGGACAAAAATGAGGGGAGTGCCGGGTCGGATGATATGGATAACCTGGAAAGAGGAGGCGGTTGTATGGAAAAGTTAAATGAGATCGTGTCGGCGGTGGATGGATTTGTCTGGGGACCGGTCATGCTGGTGCTTCTGGTTGGAACGGGAATATTTCTGACGATCAGAACAGGGTTTCTTCCCTGGAGGAATCTCGGCTATGCGCTGAAGAGTACGCTTAGCAAGGAAGCAAGGACAAAGAGCAGAGGAACCGGAGATGTGTCACCATTTTCGGCACTGACCACTGCGCTTGCTGCAACCATAGGAACGGGAAATATCGTTGGTGTTGCAACGGCCATGGTATCGGGAGGCCCGGGAGCGCTGGTGTGGATGTGGATATCCGCAGCATTTGGACTGACATCCAAGTTCTCAGAGTGTATGCTTGCTATCAAGTACCGTGAGGTGAATGCCAAGGGCGAGATGAGCGGTGGCCCTATGTATACTATGAAGAAAGCATTCAAGCATAAGAAGTTCGGCGCAGTGCTGGGCTGGCTGTTTGCACTCTTTGCAGTCATCGCCTCATTTGGAATAGGAAATATGACACAGGCCAATTCCATATCTGAATCTCTTAGCAGCACATTCAGCGTGCCTACATATGTGACAGGAATCATACTTACGGTTTTTGCCCTTCTTATAATAGTTGGAGGAATCAAGACCATATCTAAGGTGTCATCAGTTGTTGTTCCTTTGATGGCGATATTCTATGTTGTAGCCGGACTTATTGTAATAATCATCAATATCCAGAATCTTCCGGCAGGAGTTGTCATGATATTCAAGATGGCATTCTCAGTCAAGGCAGTCGGTGGCGGTCTGTGTGGTACGATCACAGCAGCTATGATGAATGCCATGAGATTCGGTGTTGCCAGAGGAGTATTCTCAAATGAAGCCGGAATGGGCTCGGCGGCCATCACAGCGGCAGCTGCCACAACAGACAATCCTGTCCGTCAGGGTTACATCAATATGACAGGTACATTCTGGGATACTATAGTAGTATGTACCATCACAGGTCTCTGTATTGCATCATCGGGCGTGCTTGGTATTACTGAGAACAGTACAAAGGGCAGTTATCAGGTGAGCGGAACGGAGGTTACTGTGGAGGCTGTTGATTCTGACAACAAGACTACCACGACGGATTATACATATGAATTCACTGATGACCAGCTCATTCTGACAGATACATCCAATTCGTCAAATACCCTGACGCTTTCAGTTCTTCCATCCGATGAACTCAACAAGGATGAGAATACAAAGCTTGCAAGTGAGCTTGCGGTGGAGGAGAGTCAGGCTGCCATAGGAAGTCTTACCGGTACATGGACTGATGCAGCCGGAAACCATTATACATTTGCTGAGGATGGAACATTTGCCTGCTCAATAGTCATAAAAGGTGCGGCTCTCACGATCCTGTCATTTGGTTCTGCACTTGGCAAGGTGGGAGGCTGGCTCGTAACTATAGGAATTGTGCTCTTCGCATTCTCCACGATCCTTGGATGGGAGTATCACGGAGAGAAGGCGTTCGAGTACCTGTTCAAGTCGCACAAGTACAATATGATATACAGGATAGTGTTCTCGCTTGTTGTATATGTAGGCGCGACGATATCACTGGATCTTGTATGGAACTTCTCAGATATAGCGAATGCGCTCATGGCGATTCCGAACCTTATCTGCCTGCTGGCATTAAGCGGAGAGATCGCAAAGGATATGAAAGAATTTCAGGCGGTTATCAAAGCGGAGAAGGCTGAGAAAGCAGCAGAGTAAAATATGTATAAGAAAGAGGCTGGTAAACCAGTGTATAGGCTTGTTCTATATAGAAATTGAAAATAGTTAAGGGAAAGCTGCCCAGATAAAGACGGCTTTCCCTTATTTTTTATATTCTCTTAACCAGACTTTATACTTACTTTATTTTTTGTCCAAATTATGTTCATAAGTGGTGGGTATTATATACAACAGATAGTAAGGTGGATGCATGGATAGAATATCGGACGATGGATACAACAAATGTCTGATATGGATAGAAAATAAAACTTGCAACAGAGAGGTTGACATATATGAGCAGAGTAATAGGAATAGACCTGGGAACAACAAACAGCTGCGTGGCAGTCCTTGAGGGTGATCAGCCCACTGTCATACCGAATTCGGAGGGCGGAAGGACCACACCTTCCATAGTAGCCATCACAAAGAATGGCGAGAGACTGGTGGGTGAGGCAGCCAGGAGACAGATGACTGTGAATGTGGACAGAACTATCACATCCATCAAGAGAGCGATGGGAACAACATACAGAAAGAGGATAGACGGCAAGGATTATTCGCCGCAGGAGATATCGGCTATCATACTTTCCAAGCTGAAGAGTGATGCGGAGAGTTATCTGGGCGGACCGGTGTCGGATGCGGTCATAACAGTTCCGGCATATTTTGACGACAGCCAGAGACAGGCCACCAAGGATGCCGGAAGAATAGCGGGGCTGAATGTGCTTCGAATCATAAATGAGCCTACATCGGCGGCTCTTGCCTATGGTCTTGACAATGGACAGGCGCAGAAGATACTTGTATATGATCTGGGCGGAGGAACATTTGACGTGTCTGTTATAGAGATAGGGGACAGCGTCATAGAGGTTCTTGCCACCGCGGGAGACAATCATCTGGGCGGAGATGATTTTGATGAGAGATTACTGGATCATGTCATCAAGACCTTTAAAAAGGAGACAAAGGTTAATCTGGCGAAGGATATCACGGCATCCCAGAGAGTGAGGGAGGCTTGTGAGAATGCCAAGAAGGAGCTCTCATTTGCGCAGACTGCACACATCAATCTGCCATTTATATCGACAGTGAAGAATCAGCCGGTGCATCTGGATATGACGATAACAAGGGAACAGTTCAACGAGCTCACCTATGATCTGGTGGAGAGAACGGCGGGACCTGTAAACCAGGCATTATCCGATGCGGGCATAACGAGAAATCAGATAGATAAAGTGCTGCTGGTGGGCGGATCCACCCGTATACCGGCGGTTGTGGACAAGGTTCGTGCCATAACCGGCAGGGAGCCATCCAAGAATATGAACCCGGACGAGTGCGTTGCCATGGGTGCGGCGGTTCAGGGAAGCAAGCTCAGCGGCGAGCTTACCGTGTCGAACAAGGTGAATGACATTCTTCTCATGGACGTGACACCTCTTTCGTTGTCCATCGAGACCCTTGGAGGTGTTGGCAAATGTCATTATTCCGAGAAATTCAGCCATTCCGACCAGGGCATCAAAGATATTTACCACGGCGGGCAATTTCCAGAGGGATGTCGAGATCAAGGTGTACCAGGGCGAGAGACATTTCACAAGGGACAACAAGCTGTTGGGCAATTTCAGACTCAGCGGCATCAAGAGAGCCATGGCGGGCGTTCCTCAGATCGAGGTCACATTTGACATGGATGCAAATGGTATCCTTAAAGTTTCGGCGAAGGATCTGGGCCGTGGTGTGGAGCAGCAGATAGTGATCACATCCAGCACCAACCTTTCGGAGGATGAGATCCGCAGAGCCAGGGAGGATGCGAAGAAGTACGAGGATGATGTGGCTGGAGCCAGAGAGTTCAAAGACATTATGAACGAGGCCGAGGCGTATGTATATAAGGTAGAGAATCTTCTTGAGACAAAGGGCGCACAGCTTGACAAGAAGGAAATTAAGCGGATCAAGAGCGACTGTGAGTATCTGAAGAAGCTTGTGACACGAACCGATATGAACCATGTCGATGACGTGGAGATGGGCAGAATGAAGGAAGCCTACAGGCAGCTTCAGGAGTCGGCGGAGAAACTGGAGAGTTTGGCATAACGGAAATCTTCATATATAATAATAGAAAATTGCGAGGAGAATGGTGAATTATGAAAGACAAATTTATAAGATTTATGAGATCCAGGTACGGCAACGATCAGTTGTCATCATTCCTTACCTGGGGCGGATTGATTTTTATGGTGCTGGATGCATTTATCAAGACAGGGATATTTTATTTCCTTGGACTTTTCATGTTTGCTTACGGATATGTCAGGATCATGTCCAAGAACTATGACAAGCGCGCGGCCCAGAACAGATGGTTTATGGAGCATACTGCGGGCGTGAGAAATATATTCAAGCGCGCAAAGAAACAGAAGGAAGCCGGCAAGGAATACAAGATATTTGTCTGCAGCAAATGTCAGCAGATGATCAGAGTTCCGAGGGGCAAGGGCAAGATAGAGATTAGATGTCCTAAGTGTGGCAACAGATTTGTGAAGAAGTCTTAGCGATGATGCGGACTTAGATATTTTGAGTTGAAATATAGCATGGAGATATAGAAATGTTTGGATACATAGTGGTGAACCAGCCTGAACTTAAGATGAAGGAATACGATGAATACCGCAAGTATTACTGTGGTCTGTGCAAATCGCTGAAGGACAGATATGGTGCGAGAGGACAGATAAGTCTCAGCTATGATATGACATTTCTGGTCCTTCTTCTGACGGGACTGTACGAACCGGAGAAGCATTCGGGCAGCAGAAGATGTATCGCACACCCAACTTCGAAGCATACTTATGTACAGAATGAGTACACGGACTATGTTGCAGACATGAACGTGATCCTTACTTATTATAAATGTATAGATGACTGGGATGATGAGCATATGCTTACCCGAAAGCTGTATGCGGATGTGCTGCTCGCAGGAAAAAATGGCAGGAGGCTCAAGGAAGATTATCCACAGAAGATCCAGGTCATAGTGGAGAATCTCAAGGCGATAAGCGAGCAGGAGGAGGCTGGATCCGATGATATGGATGCGTTGTCAGGGCATTTCGGCAATATCATGGCAGAGATCTGCGCGCCGAACCATGATGAGTGGGAATCATATCTCCGGACCATAGGCTATTATTTGGGCAAATTTGTCTACATAATGGACGCATATGACGATATAGAGAAGGATATAGGTGCCGGAAATTACAATCCGTTCGTGTGCAGGCTTGCGCATGAGCTGGGTGTTGAGGTACAATCAGTGGGTGTGGATAACCCCATAGAACAGGGGAAATGGCGGGAGCTTGCAGAGTGGACGAAGGACGTCCTGATGATGATGGTGGCTCCGCTTGCAAAGGAGTATGAGATGCTTCCTATTATTGAGAATGTAGGAATACTCAGAAACATAATATACTCGGGAATATGGGAAGCATATTATGCGACCACAAATAGAAGATGCGGCGATGAGGAATAGATTATGAAAGATCCTTATGAGGTGCTGGGACTCAAAAGAGGTGCCAGCGAAGAAGAAGTTAAAAAAGCATATAGAAGACTGAGCCGTAAGTATCATCCGGATGCGAACATCAACAATCCTCACAAGGATGAAGCTGAGGAAAAGTTCAAGGAGATACAGCAGGCGTACAAGTCCATAGTGAGCGGTGAGGCTGACCGTGCAAGCTACGGCGGTGCAAATGGCGGTTATGGGCCTGGTAGCTCACAGGGCTATGGCGGCGGTTATGGATCTGGTGGTTCATATGGTCCGTATGGTGGAAGTTCTTACGGCGGTTCGTCAGGAGGCTACGGACAGTATGATGATCCATTTGGCGGTTTCGGAGGATTTGGCCCATTTGGTTTCGGTGGCTATCAGAGACAGAATGACTACGATCCGAATGATAAAGATTCCAGATATTTTCAGGCCGCGAAGAACTATATGAACAGCGGAAGCTATGAGGAGGCGAAGAACGTCCTCAATCAGATAGATAACCACGATGCCAGATGGCATTATTACAGTGGTGTGTGCAACGCCGGACTTGGCAATCAGATAAGGGCCATGGAGATGATAAAGCGTGCGATGGAGCTTGACCCGGGCAATCAGGAGTACCGACAGGCATATGAGTCCATCAAGAGCGGCCGACAGTGGTACATGGACAGAGGTGCCGGGTATGGAATGGATATGCCGACCGGCGGAAAGTTTTGCAACAACCTTTGTACCATATGTGCTCTCATGTCGTGCTGCATGGGCGGTATGCCTTGCGTGTGCTGCATGCCGAGTGGATACGGACGAAGTTAGATATAAAACCCCCTGGGAGTTGCCTCTCCCAGGGGTTTTATATCGTATACGTGGTGCATTTACAATATTCTGGTAATCATTGAAAACGCAAGACCCCCCAATTAATCTCGATATTATCAGACATTTGTCGACATTCTATGTAAAAAAACTGCAAATTCTATTTGACTATAGTCTAATTTTATAGTGTTATTTAACAAATTTTTTCTCATGTATTGTTAAAAAAAAAGGTTGATGATAGAATAAAACAGTGAAAATGGAAAAAAATATATCTATTTATCCAAGGAGGGAATGAATCAGATGAAGATGTTAGCAGATTTCGATAAGGAAGGCTTCAAGAAGGAAGTCATTACTAACGTAAAGACCCTTTTCCGCAAGCCTATCGAGGAGGCTACTCCACAGCAGGTATTCCAGGCAGTCAGCTACGCAGTTAAGGACGACATCATTGACAGATGGATTGCTACACACAAGGAGTATGAGAAGAAGAACGTCAAGACAGTTTACTATCTGTCTATGGAGTTCCTTATGGGTAGAGCACTCGGTAACAATCTTATCAACTTAACCTACTACGATGCAGTTAAGGAAGCACTTGATGAGTTAGGATTTGACCTGAACTTTATAGAGGATCAGGAGCCTGATGCCGCTCTGGGTAATGGCGGTCTCGGACGTCTTGCAGCTTGTTTCCTTGATTCATTGGCAACACTTGGCTATCCTGCATATGGATGTGGTATCAGATACAAGTATGGTATGTTCAAGCAGGGCATCAAGGACGGTTATCAGTTAGAGATGCCAGATGACTGGCTCAAGGATGGCAACCCATTCGAGGTAAAGCGTTCAGAGTACGCTGTTGAAGTTAAGTTCGGTGGATATGTCAGAGTTGAGAACAAGAATGGCAGAAACTACTTTATACAGGATGGATATCAGTCAGTTCGTGCCGTACCTTATGACCTTCCAGTCATCGGTTATGGCAACAACGTTGTAAATACACTTAGAATCTGGGATGCTGAGGCAATCCAGGAGTTCTGTCTTGACTCATTTGACAAGGGTGAGTATGAGAAGGCAGTAGAGCAGCAGAACCTTGCAAAGACTATCGTTGAGGTTCTCTATCCAAATGACAATCACTACGCAGGTAAGGAGCTCAGACTGAGACAGCAGTATTTCTTCATCTCAGCTTCAGTTCAGAGAGCAATCCTCAAGTTCAAGGAGCTCAACAAGGACATCCACAAGCTGCCTGAGAAGGTAACATTCCAGATGAATGATACACATCCAACAGTAGCAGTTGCCGAGCTCATGAGAATTCTCATGGATGAGGAAGGCCTTGAGTGGGATGACGCGTGGGATATCACAACAAGAACATGTGCATACACCAACCATACGATCATGGCAGAGGCTCTTGAGAAGTGGCCTATCGAGCTGTTCTCAAGATTACTTCCACGTATCTACCAGATCGTTGAGGAGATCAACAGAAGATTCGTTCTCAAGATCCAGGAGATGTATCCGGGCAACCAGGATAAGGTTAAGAGCATGGCAGTTCTGTACGATGGCCAGGTTAAGATGGCTCATCTTGCAATCGCAGGTTCTTACTCAGTAAACGGTGTTGCAGCTCTTCATACCAAGATCCTTGAGGAGAGAGAGCTTAAGGACTTCTACGAGATGAGACCAGAACAGTTCAACAACAAGACAAATGGTATCACTCAGAGACGTTTCCTTCTCCATGCTAACCCACTTCTTGCAAACTGGATCACAGACAAGATCGGTGACGAGTGGATAACCAATCTTTCACACCTTAAGAAGCTCAAGGTATATGTGAACGATGAGAAGTGCCAGCAGGAGTTCATGAACATCAAGTATCAGAACAAGATCCGTCTTGCAAAGTACATCAAGGAGCACAACAATGTGGATGTAGATCCTCGTTCGATTTTCGATGTACAGGTTAAGAGACTTCATGAGTACAAGAGACAGCTCCTGAACATCCTTCATGTTATGCATCTGTATAACAGACTGAAGACAGAGCCGGAATTCGATATGTACCCAAGAACATTCATCTTTGGAGCAAAGGCATCAGCAGGCTACAAGAGAGCTAAGCTTATCATCAAGCTCATCAACTCAGTTGCAGATGTTGTCAACAACGATGCTTCAATCGATGGAAAGATCAAGGTTGTATTTATAGAGAACTACAGAGTATCCAATGCCGAGATCATCTTCGCAGCAGCAGATGTATCAGAGCAGATCTCAACAGCTTCAAGAGAGGCTTCAGGTACAGGTAACATGAAGTTCATGCTGAACGGTGCACCTACACTTGGAACTATGGATGGGGCAAACGTAGAGATCGTTGAGGAAGTTGGCATCGAGAACGCATTTATCTTCGGACTTTCAGCAGAGGAGGTTATGAAGTATGAGCGCGAGGGCGGCTACAACCCAATGGATATCTACAACAACAACCAGGCTGTAAGAAGAGTTCTCACACAGCTTATCGATGGCACTTATGCAAAGGATGATCCAGACAGATTCAGAGATCTCTATGATTCTCTCACAAAGGAAGATGTATACTTCATCCTCAAGGACTTCGATTCATATGCAGAGGCTCAGCAGAAGGTTGACAAGGCATACCAGGATGAGAAGGGCTGGGCAAAGATGGCTATGCTCAACACAGCATGCGCTGGTAAGTTCTCATCAGACAGAACTATCGAGGAGTATGCAAAGGAGATCTGGAAGCTTAAGAAGGTTAAGGTTTCCCTTGATAAGTAATTATCAGATAGAATGAAATAACAAAATAAAGGACGGACATCATATGGTAAGGATCGCATGGTGTCCGTTTTTATTTTGCATCTGTTAATACATCCGCGCCTATGTTATGATAGATATATGTATGTTACGTTGTGACGAAAAGGGGGTTATAAACATATGAAAGGTAGAAAATTGAGACACAGACTCACGGCTCTGCTGCTCGCATTTGCATTGATATTTACAGCGGTTGCCGTACAGCCGAACTGTGATGCATTTGCAGCTACGAAAGTAAAGACACCGGTGGCAACCCATGGAAGACTGTCGGTGAAGGGTGCAGACCTGGTGGATGCGAAGGGTAGAAAGTTCCAGCTCAGGGGAGTCAGTACACATGGGATCAATTGGGATGTGGGATATCCTTATGTGAACAAGGCGGCGTTCAAGACTTTGAGAGACGACTGGGGAGTTAATGCGGTAAGACTTGCCATGTATACATCTGAATACAACGGCTATTGCACGGGCGGCAGCAAAGCGGCACTTCGAAATCAGATATACAAGGGCGTGAAATATGCGACCGACCTCGGCATGTATGTGATCATCGACTGGCATATATTGAGCGATGGCAATCCTATGACACAGGTAGCAGAGGCAAGAAGATTCTTTGCAACTATGGCGAAGAAGTATAAGAAACAGAAAAATATCATTTATGAGATATGCAATGAGCCAAATGGCTGCGACTGGAAGACCGTCAAGCGATATGCGTCCCAGGTCATAAAGGTCATAAGAAAGTATGACAAGAAGGCGATCATCGTAGTGGGAACGCCGACATGGTCCCAGCTCGGTTCGGATGGCACACACAATGAGGTTGCGGATAACCCTATCAAGGGCTACAAGAATATAATGTACTCACTCCATTTCTATGCAAATGAGTGGAGCCACAACCAATATCTTCCTGCGAAGCTTGCATACGCAAGGAAGAAGGGGATAGCGGTCATAGTCACAGAGTTCGGAATGTCCGCGGCAAGCGGCGATGGAGGCATAAGCAAAGCCTACACCGGCAAATGGCTGACCAGACTCAACAAGGCGAATGTCAGTTATTTCTGCTGGAGTCTCAGCAACAAGAACGAATCGGCATCCCTCCTGGCGTCGTGGACGAGCAAGACGAGCCGGTGGAAGACGAGTGAACTGTCTGAGGCAGGCCGTTATATCAGAGCGAAATACAGAGCCCGCAAGAAGGCTCTCGGAAGCAGGGCGTAACGGAAAGCCGTGATTATTAACAAGCAATAAAAAACAGGCGCTATATAGATCAAAGATCTGTATAGCGCCTGTTCTTGTGTTAATGGTTATATGTGAATTAAGCTACAACTGTTACGTTAGTTGCTCTCTCCTTAGAAGCGTCCTTAGGATCAGCCTCTACGTCAAATGTAACCTTCTGTCCCTCGTTAAGAGTCTTATATCCATCAGAGTTGATTGCTGAAAAATGAACAAATACGTCCTTTCCTGTCTCATCATCTGAGATGAATCCATAACCCTTTTCTCCGTTGAACCACTTAACTGTACCGTTCTTCATCACGAGTACCTCCTAAAAATGAAAATTTGTACTCAATGAAAACACTACAATATACCTTATAGAGAATACTCCAAAGAAAAGCTTACCTTATATAGCAATCGAACCGTTAATCTTGAATACGCTATTATCATATTATGTCATGTTGCATTTGTCAATAAACGATACGACTAAAATTTGCGTTAAGATTTCTCAGTAAAAAGGGTATATGAGCAGTGTAAAAACGATATATATATAAGAGGTATAAAAATGCGGGAGGGTGAAATGAGGAATGCAAAGACGATCATTATAGGGATTGCGTGTGCTATGGCACTTGCTTACATAATATCAGGAATATACGACAAGGCGGTTGGGGTAGATGACACTGACGGATCGGCAAAAAGCGGACGCAATGTGTGTATTTATGATAATGGGGAGTATTCCCTCGTGGATGTGGAAAAGTATACAGCATCGACGCTGGCGGGAATGATGAGTGACAAATGGAGCGATGAAATGCTCAAGGCGGTCGCAGTTGTGGTTAGGACCGGAATCTATTACCAGATGGATGAAAATGACAGGAATTCCGCCACACAGGGGCAGACAAAGAATCTTATAAATGAGTCCCAGCTCCGGGAGATAAGATATACGGAATCGCAGCTCAAGAAGAAATGGGGAGGCGAGTGCTCCGGGATAATGAGAAGGGCGGAGAAGGCGGTGTATGCGACCGGTGGACAGGTTATGAAATACGGTGGAGAGGTAATACTTCCGGCGTATCATATGATAAGTACAGGGCATACTGTGAGTGCACAGGAAATATATGGGCATGACATACCGTATCTCAGGCAGGTGGCAAGTGACGTGGATCAGATGGCGGAGGACTTTTCGACCACTGAGATATACAGCGGGGACAGGCTTCAGAAGATATTCAGAAAATGGATAGACGCTGACAATATGACGGATGAGGTCAAGGTTATGACAGCCACAGAATCTGGATTTGCACAGACCATAAATGTATTTGGGAGCGAGTTGGAGGCTGATGTTTTCAAAGAACAACTGGGACTTGCCTCGACGAATATACACATAGATAAGGTTAAGGATGGATACAGGATCATAACGGTGGGCGTTGGAGATTCTCTGGGAATGTCACTGTATGGGGCGTCTGTATTGGCGGAAAATGGAGAGAAGTATGATCAGATCCTCAGGTATTATTATACTGGAATAGAGATTGCAAAATAAAGGCTGATAAAAATATTTACACATTCAAATCATATGTATATAAGTGCCAATAAGTGGACATGATACAGATGAGGTGATGAATATGAAGAAATTTTTGGGCGGCATAAAGAAGAATATATTTTATATCTCGCTCATCACAGGCATGGCAGTGCTTGTGACAGTGCTCGGACTTTATAACGCACAGACCAATTCAAAGGAGAAGACCATAACAATAGGACAGAATACGCCGAATGACAGTACGACGGAAGCCGATGCGAAGGAAGCTTTGAACGATAAGAAAAATGATAAGAACAGCGGAGTGTCGGATGAAGGTACATCAGAGCAGAAAGATATTGAGACAGATAATACAATAGAGAATTCCGCTGCATCCACAGCGGAGAGTGAGAGTGCTGAGACTGGAGCTTCAGGAGTTTCAAATGACAGCCTGCATTACGATCCAAAGGATAGCATATCATGGCCTATAAATGGCAATGTGATAATTCCTTACAGCATGGATACGACAGTGTATTTTGAGACACTCAAGGAATACAAGTGCAGCCCTGCAATGGTAATTGAGGCGCAGACGGGCGATGAGGTCAAGGCTGTATATGAGAGCAAGGTAGCGGAGGTCTCAAGCAACCCAGAGCTGGGCAATTACGTCAAGCTTGAGCTTGGAGACGGCTACACCGTGACACTTGGACAGCTTCAGGATGTGAAGGTTGCACTTGGCGAGCATCTGGATGCCGGCCAGGTAGTGGGAACCGTTGGCGAGCCAAGCAGATTCTACAGCGAGGAAGGAAGCAATCTTTATTTTGCAGTCGAGAAGGACGGCAATCCTGTGGATCCGATGCTGCTTATACAGTAGAGGGAGTGTTGGACAGGTTGCTAATTTGTATCTTTTGCGAGGATAACACAGCGTTTTGCGACAATCCCGTGGCGGGATGAAGAAGGTAGGCCATATAAACAAAAAAGCCCCACAATATCTAAAATAGATATTGTGGGGCTTTTGCACTATATACTTACGTATATTTTCTTAAATGTGCTTTATAATCCACGGTCTATATTAGCCCATTACAACCTCTACTGAGTGAGTCTTGCCATCGCCAAATGCTGGGATAACGTTGCCCTCGATAGCGTTGCCATCAACGAGTACGCTCTTAACGCCCTTGTTGATGTGATCTGGGTTAGAAACCTTGATGTCGTATGTAGCACCACGGAACTGACGTGTAGCTGTCATTCCATCCCATGCAGCAGGAATTGATGGATCGATCTTCAGACCATCGAAGTCTGCTGAGATACCAAGGATGTACTGTGATATAGCTACCATGTTCCAAGCAGCTGTACCTGTCAGCCATGAGTTCTTACCCTGTCCGAAGTGGTTGCCCGGCTTGCCGATATCAGATCCGGCATCCTTACCACCGATCATCTGGCCGTATACATATGGCTCAGTCTTGTGTATATCTGATGTCTCCTCAGTGAAAGCTGGAGCTATCTCTGAGTAGTACTTAAATGCCTGATCACCGGCACCTGCGTAAGCAGCAGCACAGATGATCCATGCATTGTTATGTGTGAAGATTCCGGCATTCTCCTTGTATCCACCTGGGTATGTAGAAATCTCACCATACTGGATGTAATACTTTGTAAATGCTGGGTTGTTGAGTACAAGTCCGTGCTGAGTATTAAGTCTCTCATCGATTGCAGCAAGAGTCTTCTTGTCGCAGCCCTGATCCTTACCGATGTCTGACATGATAGCGAATCCCTGTGGCTCGATGAAGATCTGACCTTCCTCGCACTCCTTGGATCCCATCTTCTCACCGTTTGCATCGTAAGCTCTGAGGAACCAGTCGCCGTCCCATGCTGACTCCATGATGTTGGCCTTCATCTTGTCGATCTCAGCCTGAGCAGCATCAGCCTCAGCGTCCATTCCAAGGTGCTTGAGAATAGAAACGTAGTTAGGACCTGCATACGTGAAGAGTGTAGCAACCATAACTGACTCAGCAACCTTTGAGTATCCGCCCTCAGCAGCGAACTTAGGGTTGGTGTATGTCTGGAAGCTCTCACCTGGTGTATCTGAGAAGCATGAAAGGTTGATACAATCGTTCCAGTCAGCTCTCATTGCAAGTGGAAGTCCATGTGGTCCAAGGTTGTTCA
>OQVL01001345.1_pt1 | contig 14643 bp, 11 predicted proteins | sample 1691501 | NCBI WGS metagenome assembly OQVL01 (sample SAMN03418253, study PRJEB22391) | human gut metagenome | biome: human-gut; feature: organic feature; material: feces | host: Homo sapiens | place: Tanzania | collected 2013-01
AAAAATGCGCCTTGATTTAAAACCTGCCCTTCATTTTTGTGTATAAGCAAAATGCTTCCGCTCGCAATATAAAAACAGAATTCGCTTTTTGAATTTTTTCTGTAAACAAAATTTCCGTCGTTGAAATTTAATGCGTGTGAATCTTTTTTAAGAAGAAAATACGGATTTATAAAAAGAAACCGTTTTATGTTTGAAAAGAATTTTCCGTCTTGTTTTTCAGGCAGAAGATAAAGCTCGCACAAAAGCAATGTTTCAAAAAACTGATAGACATAAAGCCACTGAGCAAAAAAGAAAAAAATTATAAAGAAAAAAAACACGCCCATGAGCATTACAATAATGTTGCTTAAAACTCCGTAGACCAGGTTGTAGCGGTTTATGTTTACAAACAGATGAAAGGCCTTTGTGAGAATCCAAAACGAAGCGCAGGTTCCTGCCGAAGACAAAACACTTATGCCCCAGGACGGATTTGTTCTGCTTCCGAATTTATACGTGAACGCCGTTGCTGCAAATAAAATTATAAACGGAACAAAACCAGCCGCAGTTTTTGAAATCAGATCTGCAATGTGGTTCAGCGGCTCAAGAATTCCGTAGAACCTTGGAACAAGCACGATTGTCTTTAAGCTGATTGCTATGAAAATTATCAGTGAAAATAAAATTACAAAAAGAGCTTCTCCAGTAAAAACAAGAAACATATTTTTTACAGGACGCGAGTTTGCATCTTTTCCAAAAATTCTTTTCAGCCCGACAATCACAGAACTGAAAAATCTTCTTGACATCCACACAACAGCTGCAATGATTACAACTTCAAAATTTGTAACAAGCTTAAGCGACTTCGGAAGCGAATCTTCTATGCTTATAATCTGGCTTGAAAACGGACTTGAAGAAATAAGCGCGGAAACAGTTTCCGGGGAAGCGTGAAGAACCCTAAGAAGCACAACGCAGATTATCATGCTGATTGGAACAACCGAAAGTAAAAATCCAAATGCGCAGGCAGAAGCGGAAGAAATCAAGTCATTTGAAAAAAACAAACTTGAACTTAAGTAAAGCGACTGCACGATGCTGAACAGAGAAATTTTTTTTAGCTGTTTTTTGCAAAAAGTCATGAAAAATTGTGTCCGGGCTGGCTTGAAAAAGTTGAAGGCTTAGACTTGGATTTTGTCTTTGCTGCAAAGTTGTAGTAGTCCATCTGTGCATAGTCAGTGTCATCCTTGCGTTCTTCGTTTATGGAAAGAATCATTTTGTCTTCAATCGTTTTAAAAACATACTGGCGGATTTCGTCTTTTACCGCCGCAGAAGTTTGTGGCGCAAGAAGAAGAACCCATATTGTTCCTTGCTCTGTTTTTTTTACGGCGAAAACAACGGCTTCTGTTACAACCTGCTTTGTTCCAAGCCTAAGTGTTACATCCTGCAATATGTAGTTTTTTGCAATTATAAGGCTTTCAAGTCCGGCGGGAATTTTTACAGCCATTCCCACAGAACTTAAATCAAAAAGCTTGAGCTGGTGCATTTTGCTTCCGTGGTTCCAGAATAAAGCGGCGTCCTTGTCGTGCATTAAATTTGCCCGGATATATTGCCGTCTTCCTTTTGCGTTTGTCTTGTCAAGAATATTTTGTATGCGCTCGGAAACTTTTTCTATTCCATCTGAAAAATCGATTACGCTGTTTTCTGAATCTGAAAATTTTGAGAATAACTCAATTTCGTTTGGCTTTATTTTTTCGGAAATGACGGTTGCCTGAATTGTCTTGAGGCTTTCTTCTTTGTCGAAACTTCGCAGAAAATTGAACCAGGCGCCAATTGAAAGCTGCGCGTCAATGTTTATAAACAGAACAGAGCCGGGATTTTTCCGCAGAAGATTTTTTGCGTCCCTGAAACTTTCGATAATGTATACTTCATATTCTTTTTTTCTTAGGCTGCTTATTATATCTTTTTTTATTGCATAAGCAGGATTCAAGAAGAATATTTTTCTGCCGTACATATCGAAGTCTGTATGTTCTGCCATTGATTTTATCCTAGCTAGATATTATAAGCCTGCTTACTGAATTTTGCAAATTAGAAAATAAATTTGCCATACTGAACAAAATGCGCAGTATGGCTTTGTTGTGTGCAAATTTATGTCTTGCCTTAAATTCTTTTAGAAATCAGCGAGCTTAGGCGCGCGTGGATATGGAATTACATCGCGGATGTTTTCCATTCCGGTAATGTAACGGATAAGGCGTTCAAAGCCAAGTCCGAATCCTGAGTGCGGAACTGTTCCGAACCGGCGCAAGTCAAGATACCACTGGTAGTTTGACATATCCATCTTGCGTTCCTCGCACGCTTTAAGCAGTTTCTCGTAGTTTTCCTCGCGCTCAGAGCCGCCGATCAGTTCACCGATTCCAGGAACAAGAACATCGACAGCCTTTACGGTTTTTCCGTCATCATTCTGCTTCATATAGAAAGATTTTATTTCTTTTGGATAGTTGAAAACCATTACCGGACAGCCGAAAATCTTTTCTGTAAGATAGCGTTCGTGTTCAGTCGCGATGTCGCAGCCCCAGTACGGCTTGAATTCAAATTTCGCTCCGTTCTTTTCCGCTTCTTCAAGCTTTGCGATTGCGTCTGTGTAGGAAATCCGCACGAATTTTGCCTTTGCGACTTTTTCAAGGCTTTCAATAAGACCTGGCTGAATGCGTTTGTCGAAGAATTCCAGGTCTGAGCGGCATTTTGCCAAAGCCCAGTTCAAAAGATATTTTACAAAATCTTCCTGAATGTCCATGTCGTCATCAAGGTCAAAGAACGCCATTTCCGGCTCAATCATCCAGAATTCCGCCAAGTGGCGCGGAGTGTTTGAATTTTCCGCGCGGAAAGTCGGTCCGAATGTATAAACGCGGCTTAGAGCGGTTGCCATTGTTTCTGCCTCAAGCTGGCCTGAAACTGTGAGCGACGCCTTTTTGCCGAAGAAATCTTTTGAATAGTCAACAATCTTGTGCGCGTCCTCGATTTTCATTCCGCCGGCACCGGCTTTTACGCCAAGCTCGGCAATCTTTTCCATTGAAAGAGTTGTAACCTGGAACATTTCGCCTGCGCCTTCACAGTCAGAGCAAGTGATTTCCGGAGCGTTGATGTACTGGAATCCGCGTTCCTGAAAGAACGAGTGAACCGCAAATGCCATCTGGTTTCTTACGCGGTAAACAGCGCCGAATGTGTTTGTGCGCGCGCGGAGATGAGCGTTTGTGCGAAGGTATTCCATGCTCATCTTGTTTTTCTGCAGCGGATATTCTTCCGGATTGCAAGTTCCCAGCGTTTTTAAAGATTCAAGGGTAACTTCCACAGCCTGACCGCTTGCAGGGGAAGCGATTAAAATTCCTTCCGCACGTACAGACGCTCCTGTGTTCAATTTTTTTAATTCTTCTTCTATATTATTTACATTTGCATTTGGAGAAGGTGAATTTCTGTCAAAGGTAAGCTGAATGTTCGCAAAACAGCTTCCGTCATTTACCTGGATGAAAACAAGATTTTTAGAATCGCGAACGGAACGAATCCAGCCGCAAACTGTAACTTTCTGACTTTCCGGTTTTGAGGAAAGCAAGTCTTTTATTAATGTAGGTACCATAATTTTACAGTTTAATGAATTGAGTTTATATGGTCAATTAATGTTTTTTAGCCGTGTTTTTTAAGCGGAATAAAGTTCCTGCTCTAAGCGGAAAGAGGTTCCTGTTCTAAGCGGAAGGCTGTTCCTGTTTGAACAAAATAGGAATTCCTGCTTTAACAGGAGCACTTTGTTTACTTTAGTAGGAATGTCTACAATTTCACACTGTATATAAATTTATACAGATAATTTTTTGTTTATCTGTCTACTTTTTTGCAATTTGCTTGCTTCTTTATATTTTATTTTTTGAATTAATAAAATTTTCCGATTTTTATTAGGATTTTATTTCCTTAAATTATAAGAAAATACGCATTGATTTCAAGAAAGATGCTGATTTTTGTCTGTGCTTTTCTTAACTTGGCACAATATATGCTAATGTATCATGGGATTAAAAAAAGTTATGGAGTTTGTTATGGAAATTGATGTTGCCAAGGGATACCTGAATTCATTAAAAAAATATCCTCTGCTTTCCGCCGATGAAGAAATCGCGCTTGCAAAAAGAATCAAGTCTGGAGACAAGGAAGCGTTCAATCTACTTGTTAATTCCAATCTTAGGCTTGTTGTAAGTGTTGCAGGAAGATTCAACAAAGGTGCGTTTTGCATTATGGATTTGATTCAGGAAGGAAATCTTGGGCTTATGGTTGCTGCCAAAAAATTCGATCCGGCGTTTGGAACAAGATTTTCAACTTATGCATACAGATGGATTGTACAGCGCATTATGAAATTCATCAGTGCCAACAGTTCTCCGATTTTGCTTCCGGTGCATAGGGAAACTCTTTTGCGACGTATTCAGAAGTTTCAGAATATTTTCTTTCAGCAGAACGGAAGAGAAGCCACGGTCAAGGAACTTGCGCTTTTTGCAGGGATTTCAGAAGAGAGGTTGAGTGATGTTCTTGAAACTTCTTATACAGTTGCGTCTCTTGATACTGAAGTTGCTGATGAAGGAAAAACAGTTTCGCTAGGCGATATTATCCCGGACACAGCGTTTTCCCCGGAAGAGCTTGCAATCAGAGAGGATTCTAAAAGCTGTGTTAATTTTTTTATGGATTCTTTAACAGGAATAGAAAAGAGTGTTTTGCGGCATCGTTACAATTTTGACTATGACTTGCATTCAAAAAGTTTGCGTGAAGTCGGTAGAATTGTAGGATTGAGCCAAGAGGCAGTGCGCCAGGCTGAACTCCGCGCCAAAAAACATCTTAAATCTGCAATGGAGAGTGTTTTTGCTGTTTAGAGCATTTTAGTCAGTTCTTAGTCTCCTTTTACTGTCAATTCCTCTTGCGCAGATTGAGGGGCTTCGGTTGTGAATTTTATTCAGCGCCGAAGCCTCTGTTTTTTTATATTGTGTAGCTATTTCAAAAATCTATTCAAAGAAGTATGATGTGCTTATGAAAATGATTCTTACTGGCACTGGAACAAGCCACGGAATTCCTGTGATTGGATGCAGCTGCAATGTGTGCCGTTCAAGCGATTCAAGGGACAACCGGCTAAGATGCAGCGCGTTTCTTGAAAGTCCTGCGAATATTCTTGTGGATGTCGGACCGGAATTTAGAATTCAGGCGTTGAAATATAAAATTAACAAACTTGACGCGGTTTTTATAACGCACAGCCATGCGGATCATCTTCATGGAATTGATGATTTGCGTGTTTTTAGCCACACAAAGGCTCTTGACCCGGCGCATCCTGACAACAAGGAAACTGAAGGCGAAGGTCTTAGAATTTACACGACAACTCACGCGGAGCATGATATTCGGCACAGATTCGACTACATTTTTACTCCGATGAAAGAGGGCGGCGGAAAGCCCAAGATTCAGATTATGAGTGCGGAAAATATCAGCGAAAAAAATCCGCTTTTTATAAACGGAATTGAAATTCTGCCTGTAATGCTCAAGCACGGACATTTAGATGATCTGGGGCTTTTGTTCAGCGAGGAAGGGAAGGACGGAAAAAAGCACAGCATCGCCTATCTTACGGATTGCAGCTTTGTGCCGGAAAATTCAATTGAGCTTGTAAAAAACAACTCAGGAATTCTTGAGCATCTTGTAATCGACGGATTGCGGTTGGAACCTCATTCAACGCATTTTTCATTTGAACAGGCACTTGAGGCGGCGCAAAAAATGAATCCGCGCAACGTTTATCTTACGCACATAACGCATAACATGAGCCACGTTCAAATAGAAGATTATGTAAAAAGCATTTTGTGGAAGTTTCCTCTGCTGAAAAAAAACGCGGAGAACGGATTTTACATAGGACCAGCCTACGATGGTCTTGAGCTTGTGTGTTGAAATTGCATGAAATTTTATGTAAAATATTACATAAGAGGATTTTATGGTAACGTTTGCTAGAAATGAAATTGTTTCAAGTTCTCAGTTTGTGCGCAGTTTTGCAACTTTTTTGCAGCGGATGACAAAATCAAATGGCGAGAAAATTGTTGTTGTTAAAAATAATCAAATGCAGGCTGTTATGATTCCAATTGATGAATACGAACGTTTAAAATCTTTAGATGAAGAAAATGAACGGAAAGAAATTTTCCATACTATTCAAGCTCGAAAAAACACATCGCAATCAGAATATGTTTCTTTTGATGATGCAATGAAAACATCAGGGCTTTAATGGAATACGAAATAAAATTTCATCCAGAAGCATTAAAAGAATTCTGCGCATTAGACGGAAGTATAAAGGTTCTTGTCAAAAAGCAGTTGGAAAAATTAAAAAAATCGCTTTTTCTTGGCGAAGAACTTGGCAATAAAAACGGATATGATTTGACTGGCTACAGAAAAATGTATGCCTGTAAAAAACAAATTCGGATAGTTTATTCAGTTATTGAAAATGTACTGCTTGTAAATATCGTTGCAATAGGAAAAAGAGAAGATATGGCTGTATATGAAACAGCTAGCAGTAGATTGCCGTGTCAAGCACGGCAATGACAGTTGGTTTATTTTACTTTTATAATATCTGAATCCAAGATTGCGGTTCTCCAGACGTAGCGTTCTGGATTTTCCATTTCATTAACTTCAAAAGTGTATGCGTACTGCGCAAGAAGGCAAGATTTTTTTGTGCTTTCAAAGAAATAGCTAAAGCCTGTTGCTAAAAGTTCTTGGCAGTATTTCATTGCCTCTTCATCTTTTTCCCAAGTTTGACCATCGTCTTTAGATGTCCATATTTCTGCATCTTTTTCGTAACTGACTTGATTATCTGGATCTGTATAATCTTTTGCGTTGTAAAGTTCGCTGGAAGATATTGTTTCTGATTTGTCGCCAACATAGTTTCCAAACCAAATTGTGTCGTTTTTCCAGTCGCTTCCTGTGCTGGAATTTTGCGCGTAGTAGCCGATTCTTGTTTTTACATTTTCTCCTTCCGGCGGAATAACGTTTAAAACTTTAACAGTTGGCTTTGTTCCGTCGTAAGATAAGTCTATGTGGCGGCTTTTTAAATTTGAATAGTCGATGTCGCCGATTCCGTCTGTGGCGGTGATTATAATAATTTCTTCTGGCAAGGTTGTTGTTACGTTATTTATGGTAGTAGTTTCAATTCCTATGTTGAACTTGTATTTTTCGCCAGGCTCGCAAAGCGGATAAACAAATTTATATGTCCGTCCTTTGTATTGCCATGCGTCTTGTAATTCACATCTTGTTGTCCAAAAATCTTCCATGCCTTCGATGTCTTCAAGTCTTCTGATTTCAAGGTAACTTGCATCGCTTGGAAGCGCAATTTCAAACTGGATTCCGCCTGAAACTGCTGTGGCTTTTACGTGATCTGTTTGTGTTATTTCAGCTGCGTTTTCAATTGAGCGGCTTGAATTGTGCACAACGCCGTCTTTCTTGATTCTAAGGTCAAGGACTCTTGAGCTTGTGTCAGTTGTTGTGCTTTCCGTGCCGTTTGTTGTGTTCTCTGTGCCGTTTGAATCTGAACTGCTTGAGCCGTCAGAACAGCTTGTAAAGCAAATTGCGCAAATAAATGCGATTCCAAAAATAAAGTTTCTAATTTTCATATAAATACCTCAAGGTCATTTTACCCCCCCCGAGTTTTGTCAAGAGGTTCGGCCATGAAATTAGAAACTATTTGCATTTAAAACAAAAAAGACTGCCAGGTTTTGGCAGCCTTCTTTAAATTCTAGCTTTTAAGGTTAAAACTATTCAGCTTTGTTTGCGCCTGCGTTTGCAGGAGTTACATTGATTTTCTTTGTAATGAATCCAGAGCGGAGACACTGAGTGCAAATTTTGATTGTTCTTGTTGTTCCGTCGATTTCTGTCTTAATCTTCAAAAGATTTGGCTTCCACTGACGGCGTGTATGATTGTATGATTTGCTTACTCTGTTACCGTGCATTGAATGTTTTCCGCAGACATCACATGATCTTGACATATCTCGTACCTACCTAAAAATTTGTTCCTAACAGTGCAAATATGATATAGAAAAAACATAGTTGTGTCAATGATTATATCAAATCCGCAGCTAGAACTGATTTCCGTTGAGAAGCATCTCCGCTTGTTTGCGTGCGTTCTCAAGTAAAGCATCTAAATCTTCATCGGTTAAAGCATTATCGGTTTGACTTGAATCCGACTTCGCATTTTTTTTGCTTGACTTCGGATTCGAATTTTTCTGTGTCGTATCCATCCAGTCCTTTACACCTGTGTGCTCAACTTGATAAATGAACGTTACAATCTGGCCTTTTGTGCAGACGCTTTCAGGCTCGAATGTGGTTTTTGTGGCTGGTTTTGCGATTGCGCAGTAATATGCCCAGGAAACTGGCTGCTGATATTTTGATGAGCGCGGAACGTCAGTAAATTTATCAATTGCAATCATCGACATTGAGCCTGAGCATTTATATAAAATTTCGAGCGCATCGCCTCTTGTGCAAGGAGCGTTTCCGTTGAATGTTTTTCCGTCTATAAATCCATTTTTGGAAGCCCAGCGTACCGCGTTATAGAAAGTGTCGCTTGACTTTACATCTTTGAACGGATTTTTGCCTGAAGCTTTTGGCGAACCTTGCCAGCGGTAAATGTATTCTACAACTTGGCCTCTTGTGCAAGGCTCGTTTGGAGAGAATGTTGTTTTTGATGAAGGCTCTGCGATTCCATTTTCTACTGCCCAAGGAACAGCGCGCGCAAAGTCATCGTTTGACATTACATCTGAAAATCCTGCGATTTGAACTGGAGCTTCCGGCTCGCTTGGCTTGATTCCAAGTTTGTCTTCTGGAATTGCCTTTAAGATTTTTCTTCCGAGCGTTGGAGAATCTATCCAGTTGCTGCCATGAACAACTTTTATTCCGTTGTCGTGAACGTATTTTTTTCCGAATTCAAGAAGAGTTCCTGAATTTACTATGTCATCTTTAAAAGTTGGCATATAATCTTTTTGCGGATTGTCTTCATCAAGAACAAGTTCACCAACGTTGTAGCAGTCGCTTATGTAGCAGTCAGTTCTTGTGTTTCCTAGAATTCCAGAGGCATAAGTTCCTGTGATTTTTCCGATATTGTAGCAGCTTGTTATGGTGCTTGCTGCTTCTGGAGGCAAGTTGTAAATACCCTGCAAACCATCGCATTCAACTCTTCCCACAATTCCTCCTGCAAGCGAATTTCCGGATGCACTTCCGTAAGGAATTGTAACTTCGCCTGCGTTCATGCAGCCTGCTATGTGCGTGTACATTAGCGTCGCTGCAATTCCGCCAGCCCTTGCAGAACGAAGATTGCCAAGAAACCCTGTTGTGTTTGTGTAATTTTTGTTTATGTAGTCTGTGTCGCTTGTTGTTATGATGATTGGAGATGTGTTGTAGCAGTTTGTGATTCTTGAGTCTACAACTTCTGTGAACATTCCGCCTGCCATTACATAAGCTCTGCTGGTTTGGTTGCCTGCGCGTCCTGTATGCACTTTGATTTTTCCGCCTGAAGTGTAGCAGTTTTCTACTATTACGCCTGACGCAAAAGATGAAATCGCCGCCACCCCAAGTGAGCAGTTGTATTTCATTTTTGTGTAGCTGATGTCGATTGTGTAGTTCACAACTCCGAGATTTCTAATGAATGAATTTTTTTCTGGAATTATTGCTCCAAAAAGAGCGTATGTGCGTATTGCATCATCTTCTCCCATAAAGATGTCGTCTCTATGGTCAATTATTGTCATTCCAGAGATTACATGGTCGTTTCCGTTAAAAGAGCCTGTGAATTCTCCGCATCCTGCACTTGCTTTTTCAGGGTGATTTGTATAAGCTCCAGCGTAAGCAGGAGTTTCGCCGATTGGAATCCAGTTTCCCCATTTTGAAAGGTCGATGTCGGCAATCAGTTTGTAGTGCTTTGAAAGTCCGAATCTGACTGAGTTGAGCTGCTCTGCTGTTTTAATCAAGTATGGATCTTTAAGAGTTCCAGTTCCGCCTTCAAATTCAAACGGAGTTTCCTTTAAAACTGCCGGTGCGCCATCCCAGTACGATTGGGTTTCTGCGGGCTGAGTTTCTTTTGATTGCGTTTTCTTTTTTGCCTTCGAGAAAACTGGAGCTGCTGCAAGCGCAATTGCGCTGATTAAGATGATGGTCTTGAAAATTGATTTTTTCATTTTTTCCTCCATAATATTTTTTCGACCTAATTATTTTAATATTCCGAAGCCATTTTTAGCCAGTCCATAAAGTGCGAATGTTCAAGATTATAAATGAACGTTACGACTTGCGCTTTTGTGCAGGCTGATTCAGGCTCGAATGTTGTCGGTGTGATTCCTGTCGCAACTCTCATCCAGTAAGCCCAGGAAACGGCGGAATGATATTTTGACGAGCGCGGAACGTCGGTAAAATTGTCTGCCGGATTCATCGGATAGGAATTCGCGTATTTCCATAAGAATTCGATTGTGTCTCCTCGCGTGCAAGGAGAGTTTCCGTTGAGAGTGTTTCCTTTGAAAAGTCCTTTTTCATAAGCCCAGAGCGCCGCATTATAAAAACTGTCGCTTGGCTTTACGTCTTTGAACGGATTTTTTATTGAAGACTTTGGTGAGTCGTTCCAACGGTAAATATAAGTTAGAACTTGTCCGCGAGTGCAAGGCTCGTTCGGAGAGAATGTTGTTTTTGATGAAGGCTTTGCAATTCCATTTTCAACCGCCCAGGGAACAGAAAGCGCAAAAATATCGTTTGACATCACGTCTGAAAATCCTGCGACTTGTGTTGGAGCTTCCGGCGCGCTTGGCTTGATTCCGAGCTTGTCTTCTGGAATTGCCTTTAGGATTTTTCTTCCGAGCTTTGGAGAATCTGTCCATTTGTCGCCTGAAACAACTTTTATTCCGTTGTCGTGAACATATTTTTTTCCGTAGTTAAAAATTTTGCAGATTGGGATTGCGATGTCGGCTTTTATTATCAGGGAAGGTTCCTTATTCGGATTCAGTTCGTCGATTTCAAGAGTTCCTGCGTTGTAGCAGTCGCTTACGTAGCAGTCAGTTCCTGTGAAGCCCATAATTCCGCCAACGTAAGTTCCGCGGATTGTTCCGATGTTGTAGCAGCTTGTTATGCAGGTTGCTTCTTTCGGTGAAAGATTGTAAATGTTTTCCGGGGCATCGCTTATTCCGACTCTTGCAACGATTCCAGCAGAAAGAGCCGCAAGTCCCCAGTTTGCATACGGAACTGAAATTTCGCCTGAGTTCATGCAGCCGGTTATTTTGCTGTATTCCGCTCGTCTTGCGATTCCTCCTGCCATAACCATCCGCTTGCTTCCGCGTTGCGTGTCTATATAGTCTGTGTCGCTTGTTGTGATTATGACTGGAGAAGTGTTGTAGCAGTTTATGACTTTTGTGTGGTCAATTGAAGAAAGAAGTCCGCCTGCGTAAATGAATAAAGTGTTTTCCTCCTCGTCTGCACGGCTTGCCTGGATTTTGATTTTTCCGCCTGATGAATAGCAGTTTTCAAATGTTCTGCTTGATGCGTTTGGTGAAAGAGCCGCCGCATTGAGCGTGCATCCGTTTTTTAGCTTTGTGTAGCTCACATCGATTGTATAGTTTATGATTCCGAGGTCTTTTACAAAGTTGTTTTGCGCTTGTCTGAAATCTTTTGGTCTAATCATTTCGGCGAAAAGCGCGTAGGAACGTTCCGCAAAGTCTTCTCCCATAAAGATGTCGTCGCTGTGGTCGATTATCGTCATTCCTGAAATTACGTGGTGGTTTCCGTCTAGTGAGCCTGAAAATTTTCCGCTTCCCTTATCCGCCGCCTGGAATCCTTGTCCGCCGTGGCTTCCGCCATAAGACGGAGTTCCGCCGATTGGAATCCAGTTGCCCCATTTTGAAAGGTCGATGTCCGCAATCAGCTTGTAATGAAAATCAAGCCCGAATCTTACAGAGTTGAGCTGCTCTGCTGTTTTGATTAAGAACGGATTTTCGGCAGTTCCGTTTCCGCCTTCAAACTCAAACGGAGTTCGCCTCAAAATTGCCGGCGCGCCTTTCCATTGCTCTTGCTCCGAAGTGTCGATTGCGAGCGTTTTTGCTTTTTCAATTTCTTTTTCCTGCTTTATGTTTCTTTTTGCTGCGGCAGATTCTTCATCTTTTTGAGATTGCATTTTTATGTATTTTACAACGAGCGTTTTTTTGCCGCCTTTTATGATTTTTGCTTCTGCCTTGTTTAAAGGAGAAGTTTTTGTCTTCTCCGTAAAATAATTTTCGCCTGTCGCCTTGTAAGTTACCGTTGCAGAAAAAAATGAGTTCGGTTCAAGCGGACCTTTTGGCTCGTAGATAACCGAGCTGATTTCGCACATCGCGCTTTTTCCTGAAACTGCGCCCGGCATTCCTTTTTCATTTAGTTTAAGTTCAAATTTCGGAATCAAAGAAATTGCCCTGCCGCTTTGAGATTGTGTTTGTTTTGTCTGTGAAAAGGAATTTTGCAAAATCAAGACTGCCACAACAAGATATGCTAAAAAGAAATTTTTTGTTTTCATAAGTCCCCCGAAAAGCTGCTGTTTATTTTCCGTAAGTTTTTTCTATTTCTATAATCTGGTCGCGCAAAACGGCTGCCTGCTCATAGTCAAGGCGATCGGCTGCTTCTGACATTTCTTTTTTCATCAGGTCAAGAAGTTTTTTTCTTTGCTTGGCGACAAAAAGATTTGTGCAGTTTTTAAGAGCTTCAAGCTTTATGTTTGCTTCTTGCTCTGCGTCTTCTTTTTGATGCTCAAGAATATCTTCAACTGCTTTTTTTATTGTCTTTGGAACAATTCCGTGTTCTTTGTTGTACGCTTCCTGAATTGAACGGCGGCGTTTAGTTTCGTCAATGGCTTCTTTCATTGCGTCGCTCATTCTGTCTGCGTACATTAAAACTGTTCCGTCGGCATTTCGTGCGGCGCGTCCTATAATCTGAATCAGCGAAGTTGTGCTTCTTAAAAATCCGATTTTGTCCGCGTCAAGAATTGCTATCAGCGAAACTTCCGGTAAGTCTATTCCTTCGCGCAAAAGATTGATTCCAATTAGAACATCAGTTTCTCCAGTTCGTAGGCTTTTTAAAATTTCAACACGCTCAAAAGTGTCGATTTCAGAATGAATGTATTTGACTTTTAAATTCAGCTCGGAAAGGTAGTCGGTTAAATCTTCCGCCATTTTTTTTGTAAGAGTAAGAATCAATGAACGTTCGCCTTTTTTTATGCGCGCGCTGACTTCTTTAAAAATATCCTGCATTTGTCCTTCGCTTGGACGAACTTCAATTTTTGGATCAAGAAGTCCTGTGGGACGGATAAGCTGCTCCACGACTTGTGTTGATTTTTTAATTTCTTCCGGGCGTGGAGTCGCAGTTACAAAAATCACTTGGTTCATTTTTTTTGTGAACTCATCGATTTTGAGCGGGCGGTTGTCCAGTGCGCTTGGCAGTCTGAATCCAAAGTCGATTAAGTTTTGCTTGCGCGCCCGGTCGCCTTCGTACATTGCTCCAATCTGCGGAACAGAAACGTGAGCCTCGTCAATCATGCAAAGAAAATCATCAGGAAAATAATGAAGCAAAGTTGCAGGCGGATCTCCTCTTTTGCGTCCTGAAATCGGTCCTGAATAATTTTCAATTCCAGAGCAGTAGCCCATTTCTTTCATCATTTCAAGATCGTAAGTTGTGCGTGTTTTTAAACGTTCGGCTTCAAGAATTTTTCCGGCGGAACGAAGCTCTTCAAGCCGTGAATCAAGTTCAGTCTGAATTTTTTCTGTAACGCTTGCCATCTGGTCGCGCGGAACAACAAAGTGTTTGGCAGGATAAAGCTGAAGCTCATCAAGTTCTTCTATTGTTTCTCCAGAAATTGCGTTGAATCTTTTTATTCTTGAAATCTGGTCAAAGTCAAGTTCGATTTTGTAAGCTTCGTCTGTTTCCATGTAAGGCGGAAAAATTTCAATTGTGTCGCCTTTGATTCTGAATTTTCCACGCTCAAGAATCATGTCGTTCCGTTCATACTGAATTGAAATAAGCCTTGATGCGATTTCGTGCGTGTCAAGCTCGTTTCCTTTTTCAACATGAATCCGCATTTCCTTGTAGAGATCAGGCATTCCAAGTCCGTAAATGCAGCTGACGGTCGCAACGATAATTACATCGCGGCGTTCCATTAAGGCGTAGGTTGCGGCGAGACGGAGCTTGTCGATTTCTTTGTTTATTGAAGCGTCTTTTTCTATATATAAGTCGCGCGCAGGAACATAAGCTTCCGGCTGATAATAATCGTAGTAGCTTACAAAATATTCTACGGCGTTGTCTGGAAAAAAGGTTTTGAATTCCCTGTAAAGCTGGGCAGAAAGTGTTTTGTTGTGGCTGATAATCAAAGTCGGACGCTGAACCGCTTCAATTATTTTTGCCATTGTGAAAGTTTTTCCGCTGCCTGTAACGCCTTTTAAAGTCTGATATTTGTCTCCGCGGAAAAATCCTTCGGAAAGTTTTTTTATTGCGTTCGGCTGATCTCCAGAAGGCTCAAAAGGAGAGACAACATGAAATTTTCTCATGCGTTTATTTTAGATAAAGTATAGAAAAAAATCTATGGAATTCAATTGATGATTCAGGGCAAACGCATTATAAATGTATTCAGCATAAAACTGGCTCCCAGTCACGGTT
>OQVL01001349.1_pt1 | contig 14636 bp, 16 predicted proteins | sample 1691501 | NCBI WGS metagenome assembly OQVL01 (sample SAMN03418253, study PRJEB22391) | human gut metagenome | biome: human-gut; feature: organic feature; material: feces | host: Homo sapiens | place: Tanzania | collected 2013-01
TGGCTTCGGCGGCTACGGCGCGTATGAGCAGCCGCAGGAGCGCGCAGAGTGCCGCGCAGCTGTCAACTACATACGAAACGGCAGATACAACGAAGCTCTCACCGCGCTTTCGCAGGTTCCGCTTTCCGAGCGCGACGGACGTTGGTACTATCTGAGCGCCGTTGCAAACATGTATCTGGGCAACAAGATAAACGCCCTTGAGGATGCCAAGCGTGCGGTCGAGATCGATCCGGATAACCCGAACTATCGCCAGCTTCTCAACAGGCTGCAAAACAACGGTCAGTATTATCAGGATTACAGCGGAAACTACAACAGCTCCTGCTGCATCTGCGACGACTGCTGCACCTCGTATCTGTGCTGCTCGTGCCTTACCCCGTGGGGCGGCATGTGCTGCTAAACATAACAATTTCGGCTGAGGCAAAACGCCTCAGCCGTTTTTTCACGCAAACAGCTTTTCTATAACCTCATCGGTGAATGCATCGAGCGCGGCAAAATCAACATGCGGATTATACGCTCGTTCAAGCTCGTCGTGATACTCCTTTGCGCGCGCAAGCCATTGCACCGCCTCACCTGTAAGCTCGCGCACGAGCTTATCTCGGCGCTTAAGCGCGCCCCGTGCTTCTTGCAGGGTCTCTGTCTGTATCAGCGCATCGAGCCGTACATGGCGGTATGGCTCTGCTATGTTCACAGCAGAGGCGGATACGAAGCCCACTGCCGGCTCCGGCAGGAGCAGTGCATCAAGCCTATCTGGGCACAGCGGCGATAAGCACAATATGCTTCCAAAACCGCGTTCTTTCGCCTCGGCGTTCATCTGCTTGAGATAAATGTCGGCAAGGCCGCAGCGGTCGTCCAGCAGATATATCCGTTTACATAACTTTTGAACATCTTCTGCGAGAGCAAGCTCTCCCTTACAGCTTATGCAGCGCATGAACCTGCGCTGCTCGTGAGCGTCGCAGTGCTTTTTGCCTGCACCGCCCAGCTCGCGTAATGCTGCGCTCTGCGCGCGTTTTTTCACTTTTTCAAGCGTTTCGGCGCTTATAAGACCCGGTATCTCGGCTTTTGCGGCGCTGCCTGCGGCGGCAAGATAGGCATATGCCGTTTTATACATCGCTCGGTATTTATCCGTCATCTGCACTATGCGCGGATCGTCTGCCGGGCCGCAGAACCGCCCCAAGTTAACATAATCCGAATTGAACGCAAAATTTACAGGCTCGCATGCGTGCGGCGCCGTCGCGTCCACGAACCCGACGTGCAGTTCGGGTATGTACACAGCGTCGAGCGAGTCCGGGTCGCCGGAACATACCACGCACTCGGTATCATATCCGTGATCGGCCGCTGCCTGCGCAATACGCCGCATGAAGCCCGATTTTCCGCCGCCGGGTCCGGCTTTTATCAGATGCAGAAAGTCAGTCTCATCGCTGCAAAATCCGCCGTAAAGCGAGAAAAATCCGCCAGCGGAATTTGCACCGAGGAAGCAGTTTACATTCAAGTGCCTCACCTCCATGCATTTTATGCCGCACAGGATGTACGAGGTGCCCGAAATGATTGACATTTTTGCGGTGCAATGCTAAAATAATCAGGTATTTGCCGGTGTGGTGGAATGGTAGACACGGCGGACTTAAAATCCTCTGATGCTTGCGTCGTGCCGGTTCGAGTCCGGCCACCGGCACCAAAAAAGCGTCAAGCTTCTGTGAAGCTTGGCGCTTTTTACTTATTCACTCTTCACTAAAATCGAGTGGGGCAAAAGGCTGCGGTTCTTCGCGGTTTTTTATCGTCAGAATGCATTTTTATTCATTGCAGCGCTTGACAAAGCGCAAAATTTGTGTTTTAATTCATCCTGCAAACATAATATTCGCTTCCGTCACCACCGGATGATGGATCAAAAGCGCACGGGACTTTTCCGTAGGTACGGCGTGGAAACACGTTATAAGGAAGAGCCTCGGGCGTTTTATTGTTTTTTAGGAGGTATAAAGATGAAGATCAAGCCTTTTGAAGTCGAAGAATGGATGAACGCCTATGAAACAGGCGCAAAGTATAACATTGCCGAGGCCTGCGTAAATTCCGTCTCAATAGAGAACTTTTTGAGCTGACAGGAGCTGACAAGCAGGCATTCTTGAGCTCCATGTGCTCGCAGCGCCTGACATACGGCAATATTGAGGGCGCGCCGGAGCTTAAAAGCGGCATCTGCAAGCTTTACAAGACCCTAACGCCCGAGGAGATAGTCACCACTCATGGCGCTTCGGGCGCAAACCACCACGTTTTCTACTCGCTCGTTGAGCCGGGCGACCGCGTTATCAGCATCATGCCGACCTATCAGCAGCTTTACTCCATCCCGGAGTCCTTCGGCGCCGATCTCAAGCTTCTGCACCTGAGCGAGAAAAACGGTTTTCTGCCCGATCTTGACGAGCTGCGTGCTCTTGCCGTTCCCGGAACCAAAATGATCTGCATAAATAATCCCAACAACCCCACGGGCGCTTTGATGACAAAGGATATGCTCATGCAGATAGTCGAGATCGCAAAAAGCGTCGGCGCATACGTCATGTGCGACGAGGTCTACCGCCACCTGACGCAGGACGACGTGTGGAGCGAGTCGATAGTCGATCTGTACGACAAGGGCATATCCGTCAGCAGCATGTCCAAGGTATTCTCTCTTGCCGGAATACGCCTCGGCTGGATAGCAACGCACGATAAGGACGTCATTAAAAGCTGCATCTCGCACAGGGATTATAACCTCGTTAGCTGCGGCATGCTTGACGAGGCGATAGGGGCCGTTGCCCTCTCGGGCAGCGATAAGCTCCTTGAGCGCAACAAAAGCATCGTGCGCGAGAACCTCGCCATACTCGACAAATGGGTAAACGACACACCGCAGGTGCACTATGTAAAGCCTCAGGCCGGAACGACCGCGCTTGTTTACTACGATCTCGATATCCCCTCCTACGATTTCTGCCGCGAAATGTATCACAAGACCGGCGCGTTCGTAACTCCCGGCGACTGCTTCGAGCAGCCGCGCAGCTTCCGCGTGGGCTATGCGTGCTCAAAGCAGGAGCTTATCAGCGGTCTTGCCGCGGTGACAGAGTATTTAAACACGCTGTGAAACGGACGGTGCTGTGTAGATCAACGCGCCGTTTATCCTCTGCATGGTTTTTATGAGCGCCGGCTCAGCTACGACTGCCCCGACGCGCCAGCCGGTCATGAGATAGTTTTTAGAAAAGCTGTTTAGCGTAACAGTGCGCTCAGCCATGCCCGGCAGCGTGCGCATCGGCGCAAACGCCTCCGGCAAGCTCGATCTGCTCTCTGTACATCGGAAAATAGGGCGAGAAAACAAGCACCTCGTCGCCGGGGTCGAGAATGCCGAGCATAACAAGCGACATGCCAAGGCAGCTCGACGCGGTCACCAAGACGCACTCGGAGCCGATCACCTGTCCGAAATCCTCGCTCCAGGCGCGGCAAAAAGCGTCTATAAGCTCAGGGTCGCCGTGCGGATCGCCGTAGTGGGTGTGCCCTGCCTTCGCGTCGCGGAAGGCGGCGCTGATTATTTTCTAATCGGTCACGATGTCCGTATCGCCGATGCTGATGTCTATGAGATCGGTGTATTTTGATATGGCTCCCGTTTCGAGAGCAAGTCCGCCGCCGAAGGAGCGAAATCTTTTCGCTATGAATCTTTCCATTGTCCAAGGCCTTTCGTTTGATCGTTTTATTATCCACAGCCGCAGCTCATATTCAAGATATGCGGACTTGAAAAAAGCGGAGATGGTGCTATAATACAGACAAAGATATTTATGGAGGGGTTTTTATGAAAAAGATCGCAAAGCGCAGCGTTGAGGTCGAGGTTCAACCCGAGGATATAAGCCCTCTGGAGCTTTTGCAGCCCGGCAAGCTCAACAAGCGCACCGTCATGCACCTTTTGCGCAAGGTCGATATCAAAAAGGTCGGCATTGCAGCCGGCGGCGCGGCAGTCGTTTTGTCGGCAGTGAGCCTTACGGGACGCTATACGTTCTATAAAGGCATCGTTTCCGGCGAGCTTAAGCGTCAGCTTGCGCCGGTGAACAAAAAGCTCGACGAGCTGAAGGCTCAGAACGCAGAGCTTAAGGCCGAGGTCGAACGCCTGAACGCGCAGTGCGAGGACGAAAAAGAGAACTGAGCAAAAAACAATATCGGCATAGTCGCATAAACGACTATGCCGTTTTTTATATGCCGGCGAGCTTCATTCCTCGTCAGGCTTGTATTCCAATATATCTCCCGGCTGGCAGTTGAGAACATCGCAGATGGCCGCCAGGGTGGAAAAGCGGATGGCGCTGATATGTCCGTTCTTCATTTTTGATAAATTCACGTTGGCCACGCCGACTCTTGCCGATAGCTCGTTGAGGCTCATCTTCCTGTCGGCCATGACACGATCCAGCCGCAAAATGATCTGTCCCATTCTTCCGCCTCCTTACAGGGTCTCATCCGATTCCTTTTGCAGGCAAACACCGTATCTGAAAACAGCCACCAGAGCCATGGTTACAACAAACGCTATCAAAATGCCCCACTGAATGCTGACATTGGTGCTTTTTCCTGCGGTGAAAAAGCTCTCCAGCATCGTTTCGGCGGCAGAAGCAAAAACGGCAACAGGAAGAAGTGAAAAGCCAAAGCCGCGCATCTTGGCCACAACTTCATTGCAGAACGGAGACTCGCACTTGGTGAGCACGGAAAACATCCCTCTGAGCAGCCAAAGCGCAACGGTTGCGGACGCTGCAAACAGCGCGGCGAAAATAAACACTTTCGTAAGATCGCTTGCGTTATATTCGGCCGGGGAGGCCTCGGCCTGCATGACCTTCGTGTTTCCGTCGGAGTGGATCTCGGCAGAGTCATATGAACGGTTAAAAAGCTTAAGCTCAGTTTTAAACTGCTGATCCTCAGGCGGTGTGACCTTACCTGCGCCCTCCCCGAGCATATACTCCGGACTGCTTTCGCCGGAATAGCTGAAGCTTCCTCCGATTATATTCCACAATGTATCAAAGCTTTCCGCATTGAAGCGCAGCTCGGTGTTTTCAACAACGCGCACCGTCAGTGCGTTATCCGGCAAAGCCGCCACGAAAGCGACCGCAATGCAGCATGAGATCGTTATAATCGCCGCTATAACGGCCAAAACCGTCATGACTATCTTTCCTGCCTTGCCAAACAGACGGAATTTTGAAATAGTATCGGAATTCATGTGTGCTATTTCTTTCTACGAAAGCGCTCTGCCCGAGCGTCCCTGTGATAGATAGCTGTATTATAGCATTCTTTTGCGCGCAATGCACCAAAAATTAAGAGCGCAGTGCAGCTTTAGAGAGTTCTGCCGCTCAGCACCGTCCATGCCGCGATCCCGGCCGTCAGCAAAACGGTGATCGCCGCCGACAAAAGCCGTGTCCGCTGTTTTCTCTGCATTCCGAGAACAGTTACGGCAACGATCGCCGCGCATGATACCACCGTCAGCAAATGCCGTGGAAACGAGCCAAGCATTTGCCGAAAATAGCTTACTCCCATCAGGGCAACTATTGTATTTCCTACGCCCAGTATCGCTGCGCCCAAAGCATTCTGCCGCTTTGCAAGGAACGCGACCGCTCCGCCGGGGAGGGTCAGCAGCGAAATGGGCAGCCAGATGCTCGTGTAATAGTAAAGCGCCTTGTCCAAGCCGATCGCAGGCAGCTCAACGAGGTAAATTACCGGCTGGCTTATGAGGAAAAACACAAGGCATTTGAGTCCGGCCTCACGGGCGCTTTTGCAGTTTGACACGATCAAAACCGCAAACAGCACCCACCACTCGAGCGTGACTGCAACGTCCTGAAACGAAGTGTCGTGCAGGATCGGTATCTGATTTATTACGCCGACATAGATACCGATGATCACCGCAAAGCCGCAGACTATCGGCCATGTCATCGGCAGGCCGCCGAACGCAGCGGATATCTTCTTCATTTCTCAGCCCCCGACCGAGGATATCGTGCCGTCGGCATTGAAGCCGACTGTCACCGTATAGTCCTTGATAGCGTACGGCATATCGCCCAAGGTTTTTGAGAAAGTGAGCTTTACATCCTCCGTACCCACACCCACATGAGAAAACTCAAACACATAGGTGCTGCCGTTTTCGCGGCTGTCATTGAGCGCCAGCGACTCGGGGTCGGAGCTTTCAAGATCATACTTTTCGCCGACGGCATACGGGAGCAGAATGCCGAGCTTCGGCAAGCCGCCCTTAAAGCCGAAATTGCACTTTCCACGGAAGAAGATCGGCAATATCAGCATCAGCAGGCCGGCAATGATAAGCCTTGAAATATCGTCGTTTATCTGATACAGAAACGACTCCTTCCCACCCATGGCTTCAAACATCATCCCGGTCAAAACGGCGATCGTATCGCGCAGGACAAAAAATGCCAGCGGAACAATCAGCGCCGTAAACAGCGCGTTATTTAAAAATCTGTGCTTCACGGTTTTCTCCATAAAGGCCACCTCCGACTGTGATCAACGTAAATTATTTAACGTAAAACGTTAAATCGATAGCATCACCGGCTCGAAGGTATGTCAAGCGATTTTTAATGTTTATCATTAAAAATTTGACGTTTTGCATGGGTAAACCGTATAAAAAAGCTCCCGTATCACAGGATACGGGAGCTTTGCGTCCTTATTTTGATTTCGGTTCGGGTTTTTCTCCGGCAAGAGGCTTGCCGTTTACGGCGTTGCGCGCAACGACATACAGCACCGAGCACAGCGGAACGCTGATGAGCATTCCGACAACTCCCATTGCATTGCCTCCGATCGTAACAGCAACGAGAACCCATATACCGGGCAGGCCGACGGATTTGCCGACGACCTTGGGGTAGATGAGGTTGCCCTCAAACTGCTGAAGGACGATGATAAACACTACGAACCACACGGCCTGAATAGGCTTTACCAGCAGTATAAGGAATGCACCGATCGCGGTTCCGATAAATGCGCCGAACACGGGGATGAGCGCCGTGAAGCCGACAAGCACGGATATCGCCGGAGCGTAGGGCATACGGAAGATCGACATGCCTATAAAGCACAGGACACCAATTATCACCGCCTCCGTGAGCTGACCGGTTATGAAATTTGTAAACGTGCGGTTTATAAGGTCGAGCATATCGAGAAGCTTCTGCATTTTCTCGGGCTTCATCAGCCTTGACATGACCTTCTTCGACTGGCGCTTGAGCGTTTCCTTCTGCGCGAGGACGTAAATGGAAAAAGCGAGAGCAAGCACGAAATTAATAACTGCCGTGACAATTGACGTCGTTGCCGACAGGGTCGTGTTCAGTACCGCAGTACCGCCGTCCTTCAGGAAGTCTATTAGCTTATCGGGATTAAAGTTAAACTGCGGCAGGTCAACACCATATTTGACCAGGCGCTCGGACAGTGCCTCCCACCAGCTTTCGATCTCGGTGACATAGGACGGGATCATGCTGACAAGTGAGGATACCGATTCGCTCAGCTCGGGGATAATGAGGAATACGACCGCGAGTATTATGCCGATTATGAGCAATATGCTTAGCAGCAGGCATATCGGCCGCTTGAGCTTTTCGACCCACTTACCCTTGAACCTGCTGAGGAGCTTCATCCACATCCGCTCTATAGGGCGCATGATGACATTGACGACATATGCTATGCACAGGCCGATAACAAACGGCGAAATGAGCGCATACAGCTCGCCGATGTACTTAAACAGCAGCTTGTGGTTATACACCGCCCATATCAAAATAACAGTGAAGGCTATTATAAGCAGTATTCGTTTTACGGTTTTTTTGCTGATATCCAAAGCTCTCTCCCCTTTTCACTGCACGCTGAACAGAATGTCGCCGTAGGTAGGATACGGCCAAAACTGCTTGGCGGTGTTCTGCTCAAGCCCGTCAACGCTTCGTCTGAGCGCTTCCTGAGCAGGGAGCACCTTATCACGGAACACCGATGCTCTCGTATAGTTTTCTGAATACTCATCAGCGCTCTCTGCGGCTGCGGCAAGAGCCTTCACGTTCGTTACCGTTTCGCTCATAAGCTCGCTTACCTTTGCCGCCTGCTCCTTTTCAAAGCTGTTGTCTATCCCGAGCTGTGCCTTGGAAAGCGCCGTGTCCGAAAGCTTCTTTGAGTAAGCGCTGGCTGCCGGCAGTATATCCTGCCAAACCATCTCCTGCATGGTCTGCGCTTCGATGCGGATGACCTTGCAGTAGTTATCAAGCTTCATCTTATATCGTGCGGCAAGCTCGATCTCGGAATACACTCTGTGGCGTGCGAAGAGGTCAACATTCTTTATATCGAGATAGTATGGCACACAGTCTACCGTCGTACGGAAATTTTTAAGTCCGCGAGAGGCAGCTTGGCTTATCCATTCATCGCCGTAACCGTTGCCGTTGAATATAATGCGCTTGTGCTTTTTTATAACGCTGCGTATGAGCTCGTGCAGGCTGGTTTCAAAATTATCGGCATTTTCGAGAATGTCGGCATATTTACGCAGCGACTCTGCCACGGCGGTGTTGAGCACCACGTTTGCGCCGGAGATTGACATCGATGAGCCGAGCATGCGGAACTCAAATTTATTGCCAGTGAAGGCAAATGGCGAGGTGCGGTTTCTGTCTGTAGCGTCGCGCGCAAACTTCGGCAGAACGTGAACGCCGACCTTGATCTGCTCCTTCTCCTTGCCGCCGTAGGGCGTATCGTTTTCGATAGCCTCAAGTATCTCCTCAAGCTCCTCGCCGAGGAACACGGAAATGATCGCCGGAGGCGCTTCGGCGGCGCCGAGGCGATGGTCGTTGGCAGCGCTTGCAACGGATATGCGCAGCATATCCTGATAATCGTCAACCGCCTGCAAAACGGCGCACAGCAGCAGCAGAAACTGCGCGTTCTCATACGGAGTTTCGCCCGGCTCAAGAAGATTTAGTCCCGTGTCGGTCGTCATCGACCAGTTATTGTGCTTGCCGGAGCCGTTAACGCCGGCAAAGGGCTTTTCGTGCAGCAGGCACACCATATCATACTTACGCGCAAGCTTCTGCATGAGCTCCATGGTTATCTGATTGTGATCTGCGGCAATATTTGTCGTTGTATATATCGGCGCAAGCTCGTGCTGAGCGGGAGCGACCTCGTTATGCTCGGTCTTCGCCAGAACACCGAGCTTCCAGAGCTCCTCGTCGAGCTCCTCCATGAACGCCGCGACGCGCGGCTTTATCGTTCCGTAATAGTGGTCGTCAAGCTCCTGGCCCTTGGGCGGCTGTGCTCCGAAAAGCGTTCTGCCGGTGTACATTATATCCTTGCGCTTTTCATAGATGCTTTTATCTATTAGAAAATACTCCTGCTCCGGACCAACGGTGGTCTTCACCGCGGTGACGTCTGTATTGCCAAACAGTCTCAAAATGCGAAGCCCCTGACGGTTTAACGCCTCCATTGAGCGCAGCAGCGGTGTCTTCTTATCCAGCGCCTCGCCGCCGTAGGAGCAGAACGCCGTCGGTATGCACAGAACATTATCCTTAATAAACGCGTAGGATGTCGGATCCCAGGTCGTATAGCCGCGTGCTTCAAATGTTGCACGCAGGCCGCCCGTGGGGAAGCTCGATGCGTCCGGCTCGCCCTGAATGAGCTCCTTGCCGGAAAACTCCATGATTATTCTGCCGTTATCGCTTGGCGCAATGAAGCTGTCGTGCTTTTCGGCGGTTATGCCTGTCATAGGCTGGAACCAGTGAGTAAAGTGCGTCGCGCCCTTCTCAAGCGCCCAGTCCTTCATGGCATTGGCCACGACCTCGGCTGTCTCGCCGTCGAGCCGCTCGCCGAGCTTTATGGAGCGCTGCACCTGCTTATATGCCTGCTTCGGGAGCCTCGCCTGCATGACGCAGTCGTTAAACACCATCGAGCCAAACATTTCTATAACATTTTTCATAAGCAGAGCCGCCTTTCGTGCTGCGGCGCTCAAAAGCGCCCTAATATGTGAATTATATTCTAATCCTTATATATTTGTCAACGTCAACAGACAAAACCTCTTATAATCGTTGACAAATGTGTGACGGACGTGTATACTAACTGTGTTAATAAAAACCACACAGTTAAGGGCATATGAAAAACAAACTGAAAAATAATTTGCTGTGGATATTGCTTTTGGTCACAATATCTGCAATAACGATAAAGATAATCACGTCATGCTCAAAAGGCTTTTCGTGGGAGCGATTTCTTTGCTTTCTGAAGAATTCTGATACCCTGTGGATGATCCTTGCCGCCGTATGCGCATTCGGCTTTATTTACTTTGAGGGACTCGGTCTGCAATGCACCTGCCGCTTTTTCGGACACAGCTTTTCCGCCGGAAAGAGCATAGTTTTTTCCGCATCGGACATTTTCTTTTCAGCGATAACCCCCTCGGCCACCGGCGGCCAGCCGGCCGCGCTCATTCTGATGATGAAAAGCGGAATTCCGGCGGCGGTGTCGGCTATCGCACTGCTTTTGAATCTTGTGATGTATACTGTGGCGATACTGCTCATAAGCGCGGTATGCTGCCTTGTTCATCCCGGCATACTGCTTCGCATGAGTCTCGCTCCAAAGCTGTTTATAGCCTTCGGCGTCATCGTTCAATTGGCGTTCATCGCGCTGTTTTTAATGTGTATCTTTAACGACAGGCTCATACTCAGTGTCTGCCGCTGGGGACTGAAGCTTATGTGCAGGCTGCACATTTATAAGGACTACGATGTACAGTACGAAAAGCTGCTTGCGATGATAAAGCAGTATAAGAAATGCGGCGAGCTTTTACGGCGCGAAACAGGGCTTCTTATAAAGATCTTTCTGTGCAATCTGGCACAGAGGCTGTCGGTGATTCTGGTCTCGGTCTGCGTGTTTCTCGCGGTCGGCGGAAAGGCCGGCGACGCGTTCAAGGCCTTCTCGGTTCAGGCGTTTGCGGTTTTGGGCTCGAACGCCGTGCCGGTTCCCGGAGCTGTCGGCGTTGCTGATTATATCCTGCTCAGCGGCTTTAAGCAGCTCGTGCGCGACCCCGTGAGCATTGAGCTTTTAAGCCGCGGAGTGAGCTTTTATGCAACCATTCTGTTGTGCGGCATACTGCTGCTGTGCGTACTAATCAAAATGAAAACGGTGAAAAGACATGACCTCTAAGAAAATGACGTTCGGCCTTACCTGCTGCTATTTTAAGCACCTCGGCTGGCCGGCGCGCCGCATTATGACAAATCCGGTTCTCACCGCCGTAGTCGGCGCATATATGGATACAAGGCTGTCGGCACGGCGTATTGACGGCTTTATCCGCGCAAATGCCCTGGACATGAGCGACTATGTTAAGCAGGATTACCGCTGCTTCAACGACTTTTTCACCCGTCAGGTGAAGGACGGCGCACGCCCGGTGAACATGGAGTCCGATGCGCTCATCTCCCCTTGCGACGGCTATCTGTCGGCGTATAAAATAAGCAATGACTCGGAATTTGCGATAAAAAACAGCTGGTACAACGTTGATGATCTCGTCGGCGGCGCGGACATTGCCGGCGAGTACATGAACGGTACATGCCTTGTGCTGCGCCTCGGCGTTGAGAACTACCACCGCTACTGCTACATTGACGACGGCTTCAAAAGCCGCAACCGGCACATTCGGGGGCACTATCACCCCGTGCAGCCTGTCGTCGTGCGTAAAAGGCCAGTGTTCATGCAGAACACTCGCGAATACTGCATCCTGTACACCGAAAACTTCGGCCCCGTCGTTCAGATAGAGGTCGGTGCGTGCCTCGTCGGGAAGATAGAAAACTACCGTCAGGCAGGCGTCATTCACCGCGGCGAGGAAAAGGGGCTGTTCCGCTTCGGCGGCTCAACGATAGTCCTGCTGTTTAAGGAGGGTGTGCTTGATCTGCCGCAGGAGCTTTTATCCGACACTCTGCGCGGCAAAGAACGCCCCGTGCGCTTCGGCAGTGAGATATGCAAAAAAGCTCAGGCCAAATGACCTGGGCTTTTAATCATCCTCCGCATATACTGTTCAACCGGCCGCTGTTTCGTCGGAAAACGACAGAGGTGTAATTGTATAATCGGTACGGCAGCACAAATTTTGCACAATAATTATCTTATGTAACTGGTTATTTTGCTGTTTTTAAACTTTTTGTATGAATAGCATTGCAAGTGCTGTAATAAATCTGTATAATAATTGTTGACATATTGACACCGTAAATATTTTATTGGCCATTTATTTTATGTCAATGGAGCAAGGAGGAATATTATGAAAAATCGCATTATCAGCCTGATACTGGTGCTGGTGCTCGTGTTCACGCTGCTGCCGGTTTACGCCATTGCAGACGTCAATGCTGAAAACGCGCCCGAGGAAGATTCGGGCATGACGCTTGAGCAAAGTCCGGACATACAGGCGCTCGTCGATCAGATAAGAAAATTGCTTAACGGCGAGCAAGACAGTGAGCAGCTCAAGGCTCAGCTTCAGGAGCTTCTCAAGGGCTTGAACAGCAAGGATTTTCAGGCTCTGCTTGATAAGCTCGGCGTCAAAGATGCCGAAGCATTCATGGAGATGCTCGAGGGTCTTCTTAATAATAACGGCAGCATCGATCCCGAGCTGCTCAAGACGCTGCTCAAGATATTTATAGATGATGATACCATCATAGAGCAGCTGCTTAACGGTCTCACCCAAGAGCAGCTTCAGGAGTTGCTGCAGAAGCTTCTCGATGGCAACTTCAAACTTGAAGACCTCAAGGGGCTGCTCACCAATGAAAATCTTCAGGAGCTGCTTAAGAAGCTCATGAAGAACAAGGATTTCAACAATCTGTTCGGTAACATCGACATAGACGAGCTCATCAAGGCTCTCAAGGGTCTTATAGGCGGCGAAGACGGCGAGGACAACGGATTTAACAGCGACATTGTAGCGCAGCTTCTTCAGGCTCTGCTTGAAAAGCTCGGCGACAGTGAGCTCAAAAATCTGCTGGAGAAGCTCAATATTGATGAGCTAAAAAAGCTTATTAAAGATCTTCTCGATAAGAACGGAGACATCGGCGATATCCTTGGAAAGCTTGACAAGGACCAGCTTCTTGAGCTGTTCAAGCAGTTTATCGGCGACAACGAGACGCTCAAAAAGCTGCTGGAGAAGCTTGACTCCGACCAGATCGCGGATATACTCAAAAAGCTTCTCGAGGGCGGCTTTGACATAAACGGCCTGCTGAAAAATCTTGACGCCTACACCTTCCTCAAGTTCATCGCCGGTCTCATAGGCAGCGAGCTTGACGTTACCGGCCCCAATGACGTTACCGTCAAGGAGGGCGAGAGCGCAACGTTCAAGGTTAAGGTAAACACCGCGGGAACATATAAGTATCTGTGGCTCGAGCCCGACGCCGTTAAGAGCATCGACTTCGGCGGAATTGATCTTTCCGGCAACAAGCTTGAGATCGCGTTCAAGCTTCTTGCGGCGCTCAAGAAGGTCTCCCTGAGCACCACCGATACCCTTACCATCGCAAAGGCCGCCGCGAGCGACAACGGCAGAGCCTTCGCCTGCATGATCTACAATATTGATCTTAAGAGCCCAACCATGTACATCACCAACGAGGCAAAGCTGACCGTTGCTGCTCACGAGCACACCAAGGTCATCGACACCCCGGCAGTTGCAGCTACCTGCACAAAGGACGGCTGCACCGAGGGCAGCCACTGCAGTGAATGCGGCGAGGTCCTCAGCAAATCCGAGGTTATCCCCGCAACCGGCCACAAGCTGGTATACAAGGTCTGCTCTGTCTGCGGCTATGAGGTTCCCTTCCCCTTCGTTGACGTTTCCAAGACCGACTGGTTCTACAACGATGTCAAGTACGTTTGGCAGCACGACATAATGAACGGCGTTTCGGATACGAAGTTTGCTCCCGAAACCAGCATGACACGTGCAATGTTCGTCACCGTTCTGTACCGTCTTGAGGGCTCCCCCGACGTAACGGGCATGGCAACGCCTCCGTTTACCGACATCGGCGCCAAAAACTTCGACTGGGCATACAACGCCATCGTTTGGGCATACAATACCGGCGTGACAAAGGGCACAAGCGCAACGACATTTGCTCCCGGCGTCGCGATAAGCCGTCAGGAGATCGTCACGATGTTCTATCGCTATGCAGGCTCGCCCGCTGTCAGCGGTTCGCCTATCTTCGGCGATTCCTCTGTTATCAGCTCCTGGGCACGTAATGCGGTCCAGTGGGCGAAATCCTTCGGCGTTGTCAACGGCTACCCCAACGGCAACTTCGGCCCTGTCGATGCGACGACCCGCGGCCAAATGGCGGCAATGATTCATCGCTACATGCAGCTGACCAACGTCCTGTAATTCAATATACAGGCATAAAAGCTTGTGCAGACTGATAACGAAGTATTAAAAAACCGAGTTACCTGGCACAGCAATTAAAAGAAAAAATCACCGAGATTAGTCTGTTACGGACTTTACTCGGTGATTTTTGTTTCTATGTCAGTGGTACGCGTCCTGCTCCAGTATCGGCTTCTGTGAATACGCTTCGCGCTGCTCGGACTGCGGAAAGCTCATGCCGTACAGGGCGATCGCTTTTTTATACAGCTCATCGTCTGTCTTTGTTATCCGTTTTATTTCCATACAATAAATCTCCTTCCTGCACTAACGATCGGCGGCACGACCAACATTCTTGGCTATTCGGATGTCCTTCAGATAT
>OQVL01001352.1_pt1 | contig 14618 bp, 13 predicted proteins | sample 1691501 | NCBI WGS metagenome assembly OQVL01 (sample SAMN03418253, study PRJEB22391) | human gut metagenome | biome: human-gut; feature: organic feature; material: feces | host: Homo sapiens | place: Tanzania | collected 2013-01
TCTATGTAACTTATCCGGAATATCATTATGTCATGCAGATGTATGTCGGTCATGATGTGACAAAAGAGGAGGCCTGCAAGGTTGCAGAGGGCATTATTTTAGCACCGTCGGAGGAACTTGCGGATGGCACGGTGATAAGTCCATATAACTGGAGCGATTACGAGGAGGCTATGGCGGAGGATAGCGATGAGGATGAGGCGTTAAAGACGACAGCCACTGCGGAGGAGATGAAAAATCTGCATAAGATCGGCGAGGAATTTGCTGTGACGGGAGAAGCTGATGGAGAATCACAGAATCTGCGGATCAAAGTGACAGATGTGAAAGTGACGGATGATGTCGCAATCCTTGATCCGGTTTTTATGGATCGTGATATGCTGGACGTGGATGAAAATGGAAAACTTCTTCCGGATACGGTTTCCTATATCAGATCTGGGGATGGAGTCAATACACTCGATGAGGTCATAAGCAGCAGGGAAGTACCACGGAAATTAGTATATGTTACGTTAGAATATACCAATGCCGGGGAAACAGAATTGACGGATGTTTTATTTTTTAGTTCGGTCATGAAGATAAGGGAAGAAAACGGAGTTTACGAGATCTGCGGCGGGGAACAGCCAAAAGAGGGGGATGCATGGGATACAGTCCAGGCGGACAGCAGCAGTTTAGAGTATGGTGAAGAGATGGCATATTACGATGTGACCGGCGGAGAGAGGGGAAATAATTATTTTGGCAGCATCAAAGCCGGGGAGACAAAGATATTGCATGTGGGGTTTGTTGTGGATGAAGATGCACTGCCGTATCTTTATCTGAATACCGGTACTTCCGGCAGCACATATATGTTTACGGAGGAGGATTTAGAGCAGGGACTGGTGGATATCAGACAGTAGAAAGTGAATAGAAGAAAATAGGAAAGTGCACCCGGAAATCGGATTGTAGGAGCGTTTTTTCGGGTGTCTTTTCGTGTAATGATTGAAAGCCTGTAAAATGCATGATAATATAAAATAATCGGAAATCGGATATGATTAGAAAGGATCGGCCAGCGAAAAGGAAATTTAAAGTGCAAACCGTAATAATCTATAGACTGGCAGAGTGGTAGAATGGATAAAAGGGTAGTATTTCTTGATGTAGACGGAACAATGGTCAACGAAAAAGGCGAGATCCCGGAGTCCGCACAGTACGCAGTCCGTACGGCGCAGGCAAACGGCCACCGGATGGTGGTATGCAGCGGACGCAGCCGTTTTCAGATCTATGACGCACTGTTGGAACTTGGATTTTCCGGGATTGTCGGCGGAGCCGGAGCTTTTGTGGAGGACGAGGGAAAAGAGTTTTATCATGCATATATTGATGAGGAGCACAGAAAAAGCAGTTTTGACTATTTAGAGAGTAATGGATTTTTATTCTGCTATCAGGCGGATGACGGCGTGGTGTTAAACCAGAGAAGCTGTGACGGCATGTTAAAGGTTTACCGGGATGCCGGAATGAGTAAAGAGCGCTTAGACCGCCTGATCGGACGGATGCATCTGACCGATGAGCCATGGAAAAACGAAAAAAATGAGAAGATCATTTATTACGATGCACCGTTTCCTGTCGCAAAGGTACATGCGGACATGGAACCATATTTTGATGCGGTGGCGATCAGTCTGGACGGAATGGGAGATTTTGCTGGAGAGATCGGGATCAATGGCATCAACAAGGCGACAGGCATGGAGCGGTATCTGAACCATGTCGGCATTTCACGGGAAAACTGTATTGCGATCGGTGACGGACCGAATGATCTTCAGATGATGGAGTACGCTGGGATCAGCGTAGCGATGGGAAATGCGCGGGATGAGGTAAAGCGGCTGGCAGACATGGTGACAGACCATATTGATGAGGATGGAATTTTGCATGCGTTTGAGCGGCTGGGACTGATAAACGATTGTATTTGATGACAAATGATGATACCATGAAATGGTGCAGGAAAAACCACGAATGGGATCGTGATGAGAGATCGGAGGAGCCCTATGGATAAAAAATCAGTTCAGGCAGTTGCAGTCACTATTTTTTCCGGGGTGTTATTTTTGGAGAGCATGTTTGCAGGCGGAGTCGCAAGTGAGGAGACAGGAAAAGTCTTAGACGGCATGCGGGGACTGCGCAGAGTGAACAATGTGCATTATCTGGTGACGAACAGTTATTCCGGGAGCCAGGACATTGTGCAGCAGACACAGGAGGTCTGGGCTGACCTGTTAGATGAGACCTGGGCAGCGGAGTATAAGAATACCGATGCGGACGGGGCAATGACATTTTTAAAGGAATTTTGCGATGGTGTTACAGTCAATTCTTATCAGGCAGGTACCTGGAGTCAATGGGATGGTTACAGTACGACGACGGATATTCCAAATTACCAGGCGCTTACGAATCTGGGCTACCGGGAGGAGGACATTGTTTCTGCGGAATGTGTAGATTTAGATGACGAGGCGACGCAGATCATTTTTTCATTATCAGGGCAGCAGTTGAAAGAAAAAAGAGATCAGGCGCTTGATCTTATAGAACCGGCTGGTATGGAGGTGGAAGACGATACGGAGCAGATGGATAAGATGTCCGTCTATTACGAACAGTATCAGAAAACAGGCTATCAGAATGAGCGGATCGCATATACCATTAATAAATCCGGTGTTCTGACAGGAATGGAATACAGTTTTGATGTGAAACGGCCAAAAGTTGTGATAAAGGGTGGCGAGCAGAAGCTTGAAGGGGAAGAGGAATACGCAATGGGAGTGAAGATAGAGGTGCTTTCCTATAATCAGGCGAATATTCCGAAAGTGATCCGAAAGTGTGCAGCAGATGCCGGATATGACAGGTGAAGGCTGATGGAGATATAGATGATTTTCATTTATAACGGAAGAATGTGCATTCTAATGTTGGAAACAACAGAGTGGTTTGCTTGTTGAAAAGAGTGTAATGTTAACTTGATAAAAATAAAAAGTTGACATTACACTCTTTTTTGAGTAATATTGTTAACTATAAGATGAGCGGAGGTTAACAAAAATGAAAACGAAGGGCGTAATTTACTGTGGATTATTTACTGCACTGATTGCAGTCGGGGCATTTATCAAAATTCCGATACCGGTCGTGCCATTTACCCTGCAGTACCTGTTTACGATGCTGGCAGGTCTGCTGCTTGGTTCAAGACTGGGAACGGTGTCTGTACTTTCGTACATGCTGCTTGGGCTGGCTGGTCTTCCAATTTTTTCGGAGGGCGGCGGACTGTGGTATGTGTTTAAACCCAGTTTTGGATATATCATCGGATTTGCAGTGGGTACATTTGTGACTGGATGGATTGCGGAACATATGGAAAAAAAGACCATTGCACGGTATCTTCTGGCAAATCTGGCAGGACTGTTTTGTGTCTATGCAATCGGTATGATTTATTACTATATCATCTGTAATTTTGTGATTAATACGCCGATTGCGGCAGGACCACTGTTTTTGTACTGCTTTGTTTTAGCAGTGCCGGGGGACATTGCCTTAAGTATTCTTGGGGCAGTGGTGGCAAAGCGTGTCAGACCGGTGCTTGCCTATGAGGCAGTGCGGGTAAGATCTTAAAGATGTTGCAGCAGATATGGTTCATGAGATACAAATACATGGATCTGCGTTGAAATGATGCGCAGGATAAGACAGATAAGTGGGAGAAAAAGAAATGAATGCACTTACATTAGCGGAAGAAATTATTAACGGAAGAAGGATCACAAGGGAAGATGACCTTTCATTTTTCCTGACCTGTGATCTTGAAGAGCTCTGTGAAGGAGCAGATAAGATCAGGGAAGCACGGATCGGGGATAAAGTAGATCTGTGTTCAATTATCAACGGGCGCAGCGGAAGATGCCCGGAGGACTGCAAATACTGTGCACAGTCGGCGCACCATCATACAAACTGTGAGGAGTATGATTTCCTTCCGGAGGAAGAGATTCTGGCAGCATGCAAAATGAATGAGCGGGAAGGCGTTGATCGTTTTTCTATCGTTACAGCGGGAAGAGCACTGACGGGAGAGGAATTTGACAAGGCGATTCATGCATATGAGACGATGAAAAAAGAGTGTAAGATCGATCTGTGTGCCTCCATGGGATTTCTCTCTGCAGAACAGCTGCACAGACTGCACGAGGCAGGTGTCACCAGTTATCACCACAATATTGAGACATCCAGACGCAATTTTCCAAACATCTGCACGACACATACCTATGACATGAAGATTGAGACATTGAAAAAAGTAAAGGCAGAGGGAATGTGCGCCTGCTCCGGCGGAATCATCGGCATGGGAGAGACGTGGGAGGACAGGCTGGATATGGCGGTCAGTCTTGCAGAGCTTGGAATCGACTCGATTCCGATCAATGCGCTGATGCCGATTCCGGGAACACCGTTAGAACATCTGCCAAGACTGTCGGAGGCTGATATTTTGCGCACGATCGCATTTTTCCGTTATATCAACCCGGATGCCAATATCCGTCTTGCAGCGGGAAGAGCGCTTTTGACAAACGATGGGGAGGTTGCATTCCAGGCAGGAGCATCCGCATCCATTACCGGAAACATGCTGACAACGGTGGCATGCGCAACAATCCGCAGCGACAGACGGTTGTTAGAAGATTTAGGACGCGATGTGACACCGGAGTACTGGAAAGAGGAAAAGTTAGAGGCATAGTAAGAATCGTCATATGGAAAAGAAATGTCCTTGTTATGTGGAAGGAAAGAATACAGAAAAGAGGATGGATATGAGCAAAGCTTTATTTATCACGGGTACCGGGACGGATATCGGAAAAACTTATGTGACCGGGCTGATCGTAAAAAAGCTGGCAGAAGAGGGAAAGTCAGCGGCATATTATAAAGCGGCAATGAGTGGAAATGACCGCAGGGCGGACGGATCACTGATCCCAGGAGATGCCCTGTTTGTGCAGAAAATGTCGGGGATTACACAGCCGCTTGAGAAAATGTGCCCTTATGTATATGAACATGCATATTCACCACATCTTGCTTCCCGGATCGAGGGACATCCGGTGGAGATGGATGTGGTAAAAGATGGCTACAAGGCCGTATGTGATAAATATGATTATGTGACCGTGGAGGGCAGCGGCGGTATTTTGTGCCCGATCTGTTTTGATGAGGCAAAGATCCAGCTTGAGGATGTGGTGTCGGAACTTGGACTTTCCAGTATCCTGATCGCAGATGCCGGGCTTGGCACGATCAACAGTGTGGTGCTGACGGCAGAGTATATGAAGGCGCATCATTTACCGTTAAAGGGAATCATATTTAACCATTATCATCCGGGGAATGTGATGGAGGACGATAACATTTTTATGTGCGAATATATGACCGGGCTGCCGACACTTGCGAAGGTGCAGGACGGGGACACGGAGCTTAAGATGGATGTGGAAGTGCTTGCGGGATTATACGAGTAAAGTTGATATGTATGAAATTTTGCAGCTATCTGGCAGCAGACTGTTAAGTAGTTGAGAAAAGAATAAAAGAGGAGTAAAAATATGATCTGGTATCCTTATGAACAGATGAAAACAATGCGGGAACCTTATAAAATTTTAGATGCCGAGGGTGTTTATCTTTATACAAAAGATCAGAAACTGATCGATTCGGTATCATCCTGGTGGTGCATGATCCATGGCTATAAACACCCGGAACTGACGGCTGCCATCAAAGAGCAGGCGGATCATTTCTGCCATGTCATGCTTGGCGGACTGACACATGAGCCGGTGCAGAAGCTTTCGGATAAGTTGCAGGAGTATTTACCGGGAGATCTGGATTACTGCTTTTTCTCGGATTCCGGAAGTGTTGCGGTGGAAGTCTCCTTAAAGATGGCATTACAGTACAATACAAATCAGGGCAGAAAACGTCCGCTTGTGCTTGCATTAGAGCATGCTTACCACGGGGATACGTTTAAGGCGATGGAAGTGGGGGATGATGAGGATTATCATTTCGCATTTGAAGAAAAAACGGGTGTGGTCCATATACCGACCGAAATCGCGGCACTGGAGGAGGCATTTGAGAATATAAGAAAGACCGGTCTGGCGGCCATAACACTGAATGAGGGAGATGAACTCATAGAGGTTAAGGCAACGAGCGGTGAGAATGATGTATTCCTTGTAACTGCCAAGGGTATGTGTATCAGATTCAACGAGGAATGTGTCCGTGATACAGGACGTACATCCATGGGTGTACGTGGAATAAGATGTGATGAGGGCGATGAAGTCATAGCAATGCAGCTTGATGTTCAGGGCGATGAGATTCTCTTCGTAACCACAAAGGGTATGGGTAAGAGAACTGAACTGTCAGAATTTGCCCCTCAGATGAGAGGCGGTAAGGGTGTCAAGTGTTACAGGATAACCGAGAAGACCGGTGACATCGTCAGCGCAAAGGCTGTGACAAATGATCATGATATCATGATGATGACCAATGAGGGAATCATGATCAGAATGCATTGTTCAGATATAACTGTAATAGGAAGAATAACCTCTGGTGTCAAGCTTATGAATATAGGCAAGGATGGCAACACATTTGTGGCATCTGTTGCAAAGCTTGCAAGAAGTGATGAAGAAGAAACTGAGGACTCAGAGGATACAGACTCAGAAGAGAATGAAGTATCAGAGAATGTAGAGAACGATACGGAGAATGATGTCGAGAGTAATTCAGAGGAGTAATTATAATCACAAATAAAATGGATGTACTGTGTTGTGTTATACAAGACAGTACATCTTTTTTTTATGTCCATGGATGTTTACAGATTGTGTGCAAATAGCCGTTATGATATACTTATCTTGGATTACACATTGGGAGAAAATGATCCTGAACGCAGGATTTTGAAGGTTTTTATAAAGAGATTGGAATTATGGGAAAATACAACAAAATTATTGGGGGTAAAAGGCATGACGGCGAATGTGATACAGGTGGTGGCATCAGCAGCTACAACGGCTGCATCTACGGTAACAGAGGCAACAACGGAGGGAAAGCTGGACAAGATATTCCAGAGCTCCGAGAAGGCGTCTGAACTTTCTTACAGTATAATGAACATCATATATATATTGGCGGCGATGATCATAGTTGTTGCGATATTTACAGTGGTGTTATACATATACAAATTCATCATGAACAGGAGAGATCCAAACTACAAAAAGAACGATGATACGTTCCTGGATGATTAAAACAAATTTATAAAATGGCGGTGAAGAGATGAGAGTTATTGCAGCAGAAGAGATTACCAGAAATGTAAGGGAGATGTGCATCGAAGCAAATGTAAATCTGTCTGAGGATATGGAGAAGGCGGTAAGAGATTCAGTAGAATCTGAGGACAGTCCGCTCGGAAAACAGATACTTGGACAGTTGTGTGAGAATCTGGATATAGCAAAGGAGAATGATATTCCTATCTGTCAGGATACGGGAATGGCTGTTTTCTTTGTGAATGTCGGACAGGATGTACATATAGAAGGAATGAACATAACTGATGCCATAAACGAAGGTGTGAGACAGGGATACACTGACGGATACCTGAGAAAATCAGTGGTAAAGGATCCTCTTATCAGAGAAAATACAAAGGATAATACCCCGGCGATCATACATTATGATATAGTTCCGGGAGATAAAATAGAGATAACTATAGCTCCAAAGGGATTTGGAAGCGAGAATATGAGCAAGGTGTACATGCTCAAGCCGGCAGATGGAGAAGAGGGCGTGAAAGCTGCTGTTCTTCAGGCTGTAAAGGATGCCGGACCAAATGCATGTCCTCCCGTATTTGTAGGTGTGGGTCTTGGAGGAGACTTTGAGCTCGCTGCGAAGCTTGCAAAGAAGGCTCTCACAAGAAAGGTCGGAGTTCACTCAGACAGAGAGCATATAGCAAGGATAGAGAGTGAACTTCTGGAGATGATCAACAACACCGGAATAGGACCTGGCGGTCTTGGAGGAAAGACCACGGCACTGGCTGTGAACATAGAGACATATGCCACTCACATAGCCGGAATGCCACTGGCAGTAAATATGTGCTGTCATGTGAACAGACACGTTACGAGAGTATTATAGGAGGAGGTTAAGTTCATCATGGATAGACATATAAAGGCACCATTTGACAGAGAAGAGGTAAAGACCCTCAAGGCAGGGGATTATGTATATATAGATGGAATAGTGTACAGTGCCAGGGATGCCGCACACAAGAGAATGTATGATTCAATCATGGAATCAGAATGTGTGGACGCCGGTGGAACTGAGTTATACGAGAAGGGCATAGTTCCTATAGACCTGAACGGTAATGTGATATATTATCTCGGACCGACACCGGCAAAGCCTGGACAGGTCATAGGCTCGGCGGGACCGACAACCAGCAGCAGAATGGACAAATACACTCCACTCATTCTCAGCAAGGGTCTGTGTGGAATGATAGGAAAGGGAAAGAGAAGCCCGGAGGTTATACAGGCAATAATCGACAACAAGGCTGTGTATCTGGCAGCCGTTGGAGGTGCAGGAGCGCTTCTCTCCAAATGTATCAAGAAATCCGAGGTGATTGCATACGATGATCTCGGAACAGAGGCTATAAGGAAGATGACAGTGGAGAATTTCCCAGCTATTGTGGTTATAGATTCAGAGGGACACAACCTGTATGAAACAGCGGTAAAGGATTATCTTGAGCAGAAAAAATAATACAGGAATAAAATAAAAAGTATACAGAATCTCAACAATGAATTAGCAAAAATGCACAAAATAATTGTTGAATTTTACAGTCACAATAATGTTGACTAAAATATATTAAACTTGTAAACTTTTAATATGAGTTAGTCTCATATTAAATTAATTGTTGTATTAACAAGGGAAAGAAGAAAAAGGAGAGATTTAATGAGAAGAGAAAAAGTTTTAAACAGATCGTTATTGATCCTTGCAATCATGTCAATCATGCTCTTTGCAATGACAATAACAGCATCAGCAGCATCAGGAAGTGCAGTAACAAATCTTCAGCAGACAGATGATACCAAGACAAGTGTCACAGTTCAGTGGAGCGGTAATTATGGAGAGGAATACTTAGTGTATTTATCCCAGGATAGATCTTCAGGATATCAGGCATTAAGTTCTTATACTTCAACATCAAATAAGAAGTATATTTACAATCTTCAGGCCGGCAGAGCATACTATGTAATAGTTCAGACATATGTCAACAAGCAGCTTGTTGGACAGTCAGATCCACTTCAGGTCATAACAACTCCTGAGAGCGTAGATTACAAGTCAATAAAGCAGACTTCAGGCACAAAGAACAAGATCGGTTTACAGTGGAACAGCGTTTCAGGTGTAACAGGATATGTAGTTGCCAAGATCAATGGTTCAAAGGTTGAGGCTCAGTACAACGTTACTACAAACAAGGCAACTGTACCTGCACAGGCCGGAACCCACTACAGTGGATATTTTGTATATTCATACAAGAGATCAGAGTCAAACTACATAGCACTTGGCTATGGAGAGTCAACAGGAACACTCTACTCAGCACCTGTTAACCCACAGTATGTTGCCGATGCAAAGGCCGGAACTCTTGTATGGAGCCCAGCTAAGAGAGGAAATGTGATAACAATTGGATGGAAGGCAAATCCAAACTATGACTATCCTACAGGATATCAGGTTCAGATCTACTCTCTCAACGGAAAGACCAGATTATACACAACAAAGGCTACAACAAAGAACAGCGTTAAGATCAACAACGCAAAGGTTCGTAAGGCAATCAACAACAAGGGATTCAAGGTAAGAATCCGTGCATACAAAGAGGCAAAAGGTGGTGCTAAGTGCTGGAGCGATTGGTCAGCATTCAAGACGATCATACCTCAGGCATGTGTAAAGAAGAGTAATGTAACTTCTGTAAGCAGCACTGCTGCAAAGGTTACTTGGAAGAAGGTAGCAAATACAAAGTATTATCTTGTATACTATTCAAAGAATCCATACTCTTCAAATGCAAAATGGATAAAGAAAAAGGTAAGCGCTAAGAGAAACTCTTATACAATAAGAGGTCTTAAGGCATATTCTACATTTGGAGTATATGTTGTCCCTGTTGTCAAGGTAGGAGGAAAGACCTACAGAGGACAGGCTTGTGAGTATATAAGATGTAGTTACTACTATAGATAAGATAGTAAGAAACATCTACAAAACGATAAGATGGCGGATACAAAAAAGTATCCGCCTTTTTGTCGATTTTTGGCTTATTATTTTCTTGTAAAAACTCCTTGACATTCACTGCCAGGTTTGGTATTATAAACAAGCGTCAAAAATTAAATACTCTTTGGTAGGAGATTTTTATTTAGGCATTTTGCAGAAGTACTCAAGTGGCTGAAGAGGCGCCCCTGCTAAGGGTGTAGGCCGTTCGCGCGGCGCGAGGGTTCAAATCCCTCCTTCTGCGTTTCCTTTTTTTGGAGATGCTTATGACGTTATTCCTCGATAGCTCAATGGTAGAGCACTCGGCTGTTAACCGAGGGGTTGTAGGTTCGAGCCCTACTCGGGGAGCTTTAATTAAATAATATGGTGCGATAGCCAAGTGGTAAGGCCCCGGTCTGCAACACCGTCATCGCCGGTTCAAATCCGGCTCGCACCTCTCAAGCGGAAGATATATGTAATATATATCTTCCTTTTTTTGTAACCTTGAATATGCTTTTTGTGTCTGTTATACTGTAGGGGTATATTGGCTATTGGAATAGTAGGAGGTGGGGTATGACTCAAATTTTAAAAGATTCAATAAAAATTGAATACAAACTTGATCAGGTTACTCCTATTAGCAAATATGAAATGAATGCCTATAATGTGCCTTTTGCAGGCAACACAAGCATGTGCAGGGAAGTGTTTGTTAAGGGGGAAAGAATACTCGAATTCTCAATAGATGGGGATATGAGTCTTAGTCAGATAATGCAGAAACCGGTTTTCAGGGATGAACTGGTGGAATACATATTCAGCATAAGCAAGCAGCTTGTGTCAGTCATACAGAATGGACTAGCACTCGAGAAGGTAGTGTGGGATACGAATTATATGTATGTGAGATTTAGTGACTTCTCCATACAGCTTCTGTATCTTCCACTTGAAAGCAAATTTGACAAGAATGACATTGGGGAGTTCGTGAAGAGCATCTTGTCAGGATTTGTCTATGCACACACACCAGCCATAGAATGTGCGAATCAGATAGTTGACTATTTCAACGATCACAGAGAGTTTGATGCATTTCATTTCAATGAATTCGTGTCAGATCTCAGAGCATCAAGTCAGCTCCTTATAATACAGGGTGAAAAGGGCAAGAGTGAGGTACTCACTTCAAATGAGAATAATAAAGAGCTTGCAATCCACAAAGCCGAGGAGGCAGCCAGAAAGGCTGAAGAGGCAAGAATGCAGGCCGAGAATGAGGTAAAGAGACAGATAGAGGAAGCAAAGTATCAGGCGGAAGTTGCCAGACAGGCAGAGGAGACCCGTATGAAGGCCGAGGCGGCAAGGGTCGAAGCCGAGATATGGAGACAGAAGGTCACTGCTGAGGCAAAGGATTATGAGCAGACAGCGGTACTCACAGCTCAGGATATGTACTCATATCAGGGCAATTCCGATGACAGTGAGAGGCTTAAGGCTGAAGAAATGTTCAGAAATGCCGAGGAGGAGCGAATCAGGGCAGAGAAGGTTTCATCGCAGTATGCAGATGAGATAAGACGTGCCAGAGAGCAGGAGATGCATGCTGAGGAGGCTAGAATGCAGGCAGAATTTGCAGCCCGCAAGAATGCTGAGGAGGCTAAGAGACAGGCAGACCTTGCAAAGCTCAAGGCGGAGGAAGCCAAGAGACTCAGCGAGCAGCCGGATGAGGAGCCACCTACAACACTGTTCAGCAACAGAACACTTGTCACAGGCAGCAAGCCGACCCTCACCAGAAAGACTACGGGTGAGAGAGTTCAGATTAATAAACAGGTATTCTGTATTGGCAAGGCTGATCAGGGTGTTGACTATAAGGTAACAGGAAACAAGTCTATAAGTAGAAGACATGCCTATATCACCAGTATCAATGGAACACATTATCTGAGAGATAACAACTCAACAAACCATACATTTCTGAACGGAACTCAGGTGTACAGCAATGTTGATGTGGCTATCCCTGATAACAGTGTGATAAGGCTTTCAAATGAGGAGTTCATATTCAGGATAAATTCTTAAATATGAAGTTCGATAAATGTAATAAATCAGGTTGATCCGTAAGGATGGAGGAAGAGATATGTATTGTGATAATTGTGGTTGTGAATTGGGGGAGAACGTAAGAAAGTGTCCTGTCTGTGGAAAAGAATTTCCTTTGATAGAGCCGGAAGCTGACGACAGCACAACTGTGCTTACAAGTGAGCCGGACGTCGATGAGGACGATGACAGCACAACTGTCCTGACAGGCGGAACACAGGGCATGCCTCAGATGATGCAGCAGCCACAGGGTAATCCTGTGCCACCGCAGCAGCCTCAGATGGGAATGCCACAACCTCAGATAATGCCACAGGAAGGCGCCGATATAATGATAAAGAAAAAGGGCGAGAAGAAGGGTATGAGCAAGGGTGCAAAGGCCGCACTCATAGCTATACCAGTGGTTATCGTCATCGCTATAGGCGTCCTTGCATTTATATTTGTTCCAAAGTTCAGAAAATATAATGAGGCCAACGACCTCATGGATCAGGGAAAGGTTGAAGAGGCCGTGACACTGTATAAGGATCTTGGAAAATTTAAGGATTCCTATACAAAGGCAAACGGAGACGCTTATTATGAGTATGCCGAGGGCCTTGAAAAAGAAGGCAAGAACCTAGAGGCGGCTGAATATTATAAGAAGTCAGGCAACAGCAGAAAGGCTGCAGAGAACTACAGCAAGTCATCTGACGGTGACGAGGAGAGTTTCAGCAGCGATGACGCATTTGATAAGGCTTATCAGTGTTATTACAATGCGGGAATGGATCAGATGAATGCGGCATCCTACGATGCAGCCATAGATGCATTCAACAACGCAGGCTCATACAAGGATGCATCGGACAAGGTTATCGAGTGTACATATAAGAAAGCAGAGGCACTTATAACAGCCAAGAAGTACGATGACGCCATCAGTATTCTGTCAACTATAGAGGAGTACAGCGATTCCCAGACTCTTCTTGCAAAGTGCTATTACAACAAGGCATCAGAGCTGCTCGACAGCGGCAAATATGACGATGCGTATGATATGTATATGAAGTCAGAATTTGACGACTACAAGAACAAGGCCAGTGAGTGTACATACAAGAAGGCAGAGCAGTATTACAAGAACAAGGATTACGAGAATGCCATCAAGAGCTATGATAAGGTGGACAAGGATTACAAGGACTGTGTAGCTGAGAAGGACAAGTGTTATCAGGCACTTGGAGCCCAGGCATACAAGGACAAGGAATACAAGAAGTCAGTTGATTACTATGAGAAGGTAGTCAAGACTGATGTGTCCAAGAAGATAGCAAATGGAAAGCTTGCATTTGCAAATGCAAATAAGAACGCAGCCAATGAGACTACAATGACATATCTCGGAGAACTCAGATACGACGGCAACGAGAAGGCTCAGAAGCTGTATTCAGAGCTTGTGAAGTGGAATATAGAATCATTTGTAAACAGCAGTGAAAAAGATCTTGATAAGAGATCTAACAGCATCAAGACAAAGGATGGATCAGATATATATATTCATACGTCATTTGGATTTGACGGTGATGACTCTATGAAGATATCGGGATACGTTGTGTATGCGGATGGAAACAAGTCTGACGTCATAACATTCTCAGATCCTGTGGTTGACGGCTGGTCAACATGGGTCAAGATATCAGGTGACAGCGCACCTAAGGGTGTAACATATCTGTATCTTCAGAACGAGACGACCAAGAAGATCATAGAGGTATATCCGTTCACAATTGACGTATCAGAGTTCCGATGAGGAAATCGCAACGGTTTCCAATCAAGGCGTGGTTACCTTTCATAAAAAAGGAAATGTAGACATTACAGTAAAAGGTGCTCATGATCTTGCAGATAGAGTGACTTTGCGAGGGGTAGTGTCTCCAAAATCTCTTACTTTTGAGGATAGTGTATATACGACGACACTGGATAAAGACGATAAGACAGAGTTCTATCCGGTTATCAGTCCTGCGAATGCGGATATCGATGGATGGGAGTGGAGTTCTTCCAATGAATCTGTCTGCTATGTCGATGAAAAGGGAAGCCTGATCAAGAAAAAAGAGGGTGTGGCGACGTTGCGGGCAAAACTGAAAGGTATGTCTTTGCAGGCGGAGATTGACGTGGTGGTTTCTAATGAGAATAGCAATAACGCAAAGGTTATTAAGATGGGACAAGATGGTAATAATCACTATCTTTCACTCCTGTAAGATAATTATACCGACTTACGGTACCATTTTCGTCTAAAATATAAGCATTATTGCTATAACCACAAATAATAAAATCTTTCATTACTGGCAGATTCAGTTTCTGCGGAATTTTAATACCATTTCCCCATCCCCAGTAACTGCTACAAACTCTCCTTGTCTTTTATAAGATTCCACAATTTCTAACTTTTGAAGTGGTGTAACCCTGGAAAAAACAGTTTTACTTTTAATAAA
>OQVL01001355.1_pt1 | contig 14605 bp, 9 predicted proteins | sample 1691501 | NCBI WGS metagenome assembly OQVL01 (sample SAMN03418253, study PRJEB22391) | human gut metagenome | biome: human-gut; feature: organic feature; material: feces | host: Homo sapiens | place: Tanzania | collected 2013-01
ACGGATCCAGTTTTTGGGAAGCAACCTTGAGTCCGCGCGACTTGAGCAGACGTCCAAAAGATGCACCTGTCAACCTATACCAGTCTGAAGCGGAAAAAGAGCTTTATCAAGCTTTACAGCGTTTGAAAGGAGAGCAATGATGTGCAAAAAACACTTTAGTTTAAACTTTGCTTATACGCTGGCTTTTTTCCTTTACTGTGCAATCTTAGCCCCCACAATTTTGTATGCTCAAGCAATCAACACCGAAACGAAAGCCTATCCTTTTTCCCCTATGGACGAAAATGAAATGCGCCTGTTGCAAGAATTAGAAGACAGCCGTCAAAAGCTTTTAAGCGAATCGCATACACTTCAAAAACCTGCTAGCGGATTACCCGTTTCCGTTAATCAAACAAACCAAAAAGACGACTCGGAAAAGAAGACAAAGGTTTTAGCTTCAAAGCGCGAGATTCAATTATATATGCAAATGAAACCCGCCAAAGCGGCGCAAATAATGGAAGGTCAAGACAGCGAAAAAGTCGGCTATGTTTTAAATCAAATGCCCGCCCCTTTTGCCGCGCGCATTATTGAAAAAATGTCACTTGATAAGGCTGTACATTTTTTAACACTCACGGAAAAACGACAACCCTAAAATGAAAAAAGCAATACCTCATCAACAATCATCTTTTGTGCGTCAAAACTTTTTTCTGATGATTTTTTTGTCTTTACAACTGATGCTACTTAGCTTTTTTATTTTCTTTGTTAGTCATTCTTCTTTTGAAAAAAACAAAATCAAAGCGGTACAAACAAGCTTGCGCTCATCATTCAACGTACCCTCTTCAAGCTTAAGCTTTGAAGCTAACGCTATTGAATTATATTATCAAACACAGCTCAAGAAAATATTTCCGAACTCGAAAATCGAGCACCATTTAAACAATGACACGATTAAAATCACGTTTGACATTCAAACGTTATTCAAACAAAACAGCGACAATTTTTCGCTTTATGCAAGTGTTTTTTTAAAACAGATAAAACAGCTTGTCGATGAAAGCAAATATTTTACCATCAATCGTGCAAGACAATATGGAAAAACAACCACCCTACGTGCGTTATACCGCTACCTGAAAAGTGAATACTATGTTGTGCTTATGGATTTTCAAACATTTGGAAGTCTTGATTTTGAGTCTGAACATACTTTTGCAATTGCGTTTGCAAATTCCTTTGTCAGGTTATTTCTCCGCAATGATCCGGCTCTTGATAATCCGGTAAATCCGTTATCAAAGTTGACCACTGACTCACAGAATGAGAATTTTTCTTTGCGGATATTGTTCAATGATTTAAATGATATATGCTCTGTTTCTGATAAACCGATCGTACTAATGATAGATGAAGTCGACAGTGCCGCAAACAATCAGGTATTTTTAGATTTTCTGTCACAGCTTCGAGCCGGATATATTGACAGGGATTTAGAACCGACTTTTAAATCCGTAATACTCGCCGGAGTCTATGACATAAAAAATTTAAAACATAAACTCAGAAACGATGATGAACACAAATACAACAGTCCATGGAATATTGCAGCCGATTTTAATATTGATATGAGTTTTTCACAAAAGGACATCTACGGAATGCTTTCAGACTACGAGGACGATTATCATACCGGCATGGACATTGAGCATATATCCGGTCTGATTTATTCTTATACATCCGGATATCCTTATCTCGTCTCACGAATATGCCAGATAATGGATGAAAAGCTGCCCGAAAAATATACGTCAAAGCATGATATATGGACTGTTTATGGATTTAATTCTGCCATTAGGATTTTATTATCCGAAAAAAACACTCTATTTGAATCACTGAGTGAAAAGCTTAATTCATATCCGGTTCTTTCTGATATGCTAAAAAATCTTTTATTTACCGGCAAAAGCATATCCTACAATTACTATGAAGAGTCAATAAATATCGCTACAATGTTTGGCTTTGTAAGAGATAATAACGGAGTACTTGTAATTTCAAACAGAATTTTTGAAACATGGCTTCATGATAACTTTCCACTGCCTGTGTCATGTACGCGCTGGCTTCATCTGCCAGAGATTCCAGATAATCAAATTCCGTGGGAAAATCCAATTCCGCAAAATTCTGAAAAATCACCAAGAAAAGCATAATTTTGTAGTCGAACACAGAGATACACCTGTATCTAACAATATTGTATTCCACACATTGTTAGACATAGCCGGTATTTCAACCCCGTTTTTTAAGCCGAAGCTCAGTATCTGCAACCCGCTCCTCAACGTTGGAGAGAGAGAGTACCTAACAGATAGGGACGGATGTATAAAGATAAAGGAGTTACCACTACATAAGTTTGATATAGAAAAACTTAGAGAAAAAGGGATGCTACAATAAAAAGTAACGACAAGATATTACAACTATTATTTACTTTAAAAAATTATTGCGCAAACAGTTACCATGAACAGGACTGCCAAGATAAAAATAGCCGTCATTACAGTCATTTCTTATACCTAAACTTTCTTAAGTATGGGAAAAACGCCAAGAAACCGTGTTTTTAAAGTTCACAACAACAAGCTTAAAGCCCTCTCTTTATTAAACTATTTTTAATGGCACAATCTCGCATATGTAAAAAAATATATTGGCCAAAGAAAATGCCAAGCCTATTTTGCACTCTAAACTTAAATAAGCAAAACGAAGCGCACCTTTGTTGCAGTCAAAGGCGCCTATGTACTAAAATCAAGCCAAAATTATCAAAAAAAAGAGCGAGGTAAAGATGCGCAAATATGCCGGAAAAGTCAATTTTCTTTGGCTGTTTTTAGTTACCGCCATTATCGCGGGACTTTTGGCAGCCCCGGCCATAGCCAAAAAGAAAGCTGACTATAACGATAAAAAATTTGATAAATATCGCGATCCCAACTTGTGCGGAAGCGTAGTCACTTCCCGCCCCGGACGCAGTGCTATTGATGTTCCCTACGAGCCTTTAGATTCTTGCGAAGTAACTGTACAAGAAACTAAACAAAAAGCTGTCACCGACTCTCAGGGCGTCTTTTACTTTACCGTAAAACCTGGTCAATACACCTTGATGGTACAAAAAGCTGGCGTAGGTATGGTAACAAAAAGCGTCACCGTGCCTAAAGGGCCTGGCGAAAGAGCCATGGTGACAGTGATCCTCAACCCGGGCATGAATCCTGGCAATACCATGTCTAACGGTATGCAAGGTGTACGCGCCCCTATCGATCCTGGCACAGCCTACATTTGCTTAGCTGCCAAAGCCGGTCAGGGCGCTCCTGCTGGCAGCAGCACTTCCTACAATGCACCTCCAGTAACAACCACTCAATCCTATGCGCAAATGCTCCTTTTGGGCCAAGGTAACCCCTTCGGTATCAACAATACTATGGCTCAAAATGCCCAAATGCCCACCCAATTGGGTAGCGCCCACGATATGATGACGGCCATGCAAGGTTCAACCTTCAGCGCCAACCCCAACTCCATAATGATCATGAACGGCGACGCTCCCGGCAACCCCAACTACAAATCGTTGGGCAGTCAGCCCTTCTGGTCTGCCTTTAATGCTTCGGGCACCAGACTTTACGTCAGCACTTCCGATCGTATGATCCAAATTTACGATACTGCTAACGACAACCAGTTGCTTACTTCCATTCCCGCCGGCGGCATTGTCACCGACTTACGTATGGCTCAGAATGGCAACTACATTATCGCTACAGTAATGAGCGCCTCACCCAGCGTCATTTTAATTGATCCAGTCAGCAACGCTCCCCAACGCTCTATTGTATTGCCGCGTATGCGTACCGGTGAAGCTGGCCAGCCCCGCGCCGCCGTTATCAATCGCGAAGGCACTCGCATGTTTGTAACTATGGGCACCACCTCTTCTGGTGAGCTTTTAGCTATCAACCTCTCTACAGGCATTCCCGAAAAAGCTTTACCTGTAGGCGCCAACCCTTGCGGTATGGAACTTTCTCCCGACGGACGCTTCCTTTACGTAGCCAATTCCGGTTCCGGCGATCTTTCAGTAATTGATGCTTGGACTTTCCAAGAAATGGGCCGCGTCCGCGTAGGCGTCAACCCTCAGCGAGTAGCCATTACTCCTGACGGCTCCAAAGTGTTTGTTACTAATAAAGGCTCCGACAACGTCACCGTACTTAATGGCCAAAACCAATCGCCTATTGCCACCGTTCCCGTAGGCAAAGGCCCTGTAGGTATTGCTTGCACTTCTGACGGCAACAAAGTTTTCGTAGCTTGCACCGGCAGCAGCAATATCAGCATTTTGGACGGCCACAGCGGCGGCGTCATCAACACCAGTTCACCTATGCCCCAATCTACTCCTTGGGGTATCGCTGTATGTCCTTAGTTTAGACTTGTCGGCCCAGGCATAAACGCATGTCTGCGGCCCGACTTTCTTTCACCAAGCACATACAACTAAAGCCAAAGAGCCCTCCCTTTTACTACACAAAAAGGGAGGGCTCTTCTATATTTAACCTTATGCTTGAAACTAAATTAAGCTAAGCAACTAGGCGCAGGCTCATTAAAAGTAGATTCGTATCTCCTTTTAAAAGCGTCCATAGTAAAACTGTAATTTTGGGTGCCTAAATGCTCGACAGCGTAAGCGCCACAGACACTGCCCAATTGAGCGGAAGTTTTTAAAGACAAACCGTGAAGCAAACCATAGATTAAGCCACCGCGGAAAGCATCGCCAGCGCCAGTAGGATCGACAGCTTCTACTTTAACAGGATCGATATGTAAAACTTCACCTTTATTGGTATAAACGGTACTGCCCTCGCCGCCTTTAGTAACAATAATTACTTCTACAATTTCATTAAGCTGCGGCTGAGTTAAACCGGTCTTATCTAAGAAAAGCGAAAATTCGTAGTCGTTGACAATTAAGGCTTTGGCGCCTTTAACATCGGTCAAAAGCTGCTCACCGGAAAAAGCGATCACTTGGAAAGAAGGATCGTAAATAAAAGGAATACCAGCTTTTCTAGCTTCTTCACAATGCTGGTTCATGGCCTTGGGATCGTCGGGTGAAATGATCGCCAACTTAGTTTGCTCGGTAGCGAACTTGCTCAAATCTAAATTGTGAGCTTCAGCCATGGCGCCGACGCTAACAAAAGTGAGCTGATTGTCGCATTTATCGGCACAAACTGTGCAAGTAGCGGTCAATTCGTCTTCATAAACAGCAATGCAAGAAGTATCTACTCCTCTGTTTTCGAGGTAGAAACGATACTGCTCAAAATCTCCGCCTGCAGTAGCCACTATGCGGGGATGTTCTCCTAACATAGCCAAAGCGTTGGCAATATTGCCAGCGCAGCCGCCGCGCTCTTTGCGGGCTCGCTCAGTCAAGAACGACAAATTTATAGAATCTAAACGCTCAGGCAGAATGTGCTCTTTGAAAAGCCCGGCATAGCGCATAATAAAATCGAACGCCAACGAGCCGGCAACCAAAATACTACCAGTCGTCTCAAATTTATTCTGAGCAGCGACCATTATAAAAAACCTCGCATAAAAAACTAGGTCTGCCTTTAAAAAGACAAAAAAAACAAACAGTGTGACCCTTTCGAACAGGTGGGCCTTTTACCTTCCCAAGTACAAAGAGTTTTAATGGCAATTAGCCAGAGAGAGGGCGAAAAAAAATCGGCCTAAAGCTACAAGAACTTGAGGCCGACTACACAATATTAATATTCAACATCTACCGAAGGGGCGAAATCGTTATCATCCATATGGAAAGCGGAATCGTCTCCTTCTTCTCCATAGTAGGTAGGCTCGTCGTCAAATGCTTCTTCTTTGGGAGGAGCAGCTTTAGGTTCAGCTTTCTTGACCGGAGCAGCCTTGGTAGGCTTGGCTTTAGTAGTAGCTTTGGCCTGACTCTTGGTTGCCGCTTGAGACTTAGATTGAGAAGAAACTGACTTTTTCAAAGCCTCAGCTCTGGGACTATATTCTTCGGCAGCCTTTTTATCGCTATTGCCAGAAACAACAGAGCCTTTGTATTCTTGAGATTTGCGCCTGGAGCTATCCGTTTCGGACGCAGCTTCCGAGACAGACTCAGTAACGCGGCGGCCCTGTTCTCCAGCGGTTTCTTCGTTATCTTTATTGATACGGTGGAACAAAAATAGAGCAAAGACTGAAAGAGCCACCACTACGATCATAAAGCTCAAAACAGTATATTTGCCTCCACCTTGGAACCAAGCCACAAATCCGCGCCAAGAGTTGCGCTCTTGTTGGCTTTCTTCTACCAATTTGGCATAAGTTTCGGCCGGGCTCAAATGGCCGGAAGGCTCTGAAGGATCGCCGGATTCATTTCCGCCAATGCCTCCACCTAAACCGGCATTGGGATTGGAGCTGCGGCGCGAAGCTAACAAGACATCGCTCAAACTGCCTTCGCGGCGATCTATTCCAGAATTGGTACCGTAGCCGGAAAATGGCGAATTGTTTTGTGCGCCAAAACCTCCGGTTTGACCCATTAAATTTGTCTGGGCACCAAAACCGCCAGTCTGACCAAAAGTATTAGTCCTGGCGCCAAAGCCAGGCTGTTGACCTTGGTAACCGCCGTAGGGGCTTTGTCCTTGGAAACCGCTATTACCCAAATTGGTATTGCCAAAACCGGGTTGCTGATTTGGATAGCCACCGTAAGGATTTTGTCCTTGGAAGCCGCTATTGCCCAAATTGGTATTGCCAAAACCGGACTGCTGATTTGGATAGCCGCCGTAAGGATTTTGCCCTTGGAAACCGCTATTGCCTAAATTGGTATTGCCAAAGCCGGACTGCTGGTTTGGATAGCCACTGTAAGGGTTTTGTCCTTGGAAGCCGCCGCCGTAATTTTGAGAAGTAGTGCCGAACGGGCCTTGTGGACTCCTATTTACCGAAGTACCATCTCCGTAGCCCTGAGCGCTCAAACTGGGCGGAGTATCGTATTTTTTGGGAGCCGTTCGGCCAGCAGAAGTGGGCGTAGGCTTGGCCCGTCTGTAAGGGCTAATATTGGTACCACGGCGCATAGCCAAAGCACTAGGCCGACGATGAACTACGGTTGCAGGATCTAAATGATCGCCGTTAAGGGCATTGTCAAACTTTAAACCTAGGCGACCGGCGTCGTCACCGCCGCCTAGCCCTCCATTTTTGTTGTCATAACCTGAGCTGTTCACAACTCCCTCGCCATCAACTCTGATATGTTAGTTTATAGTATCCTAAAATTTTTTGCGTTATCCTTCTTGCCAACTTTTTTCCACAAGTAGGCTTTGATTGCCTTTCAAAACGACTTAGAGCACAGCCTTTGGGCAATTTTTAGAAGGTAGAATTATCTATTGAAGCCTAAATATGTCACTTAGTTGTGCACACTGCGGCCATATTGTATTAAACATAGCGACTTGGGCCTTTGCGCTTGGCCACTGGCACACTTTCCAACAATTCTATAAGTGATTTGCCTTCAGTGGATGTTTCGGACTCTTCCTCTTCAGGAGGAATAGTTTCTTGGTTGTGGTTGCCATTTTTACCGGCAGCCTCGCGAGCTTGGCCACCAAAATCATCATTTGAATTGGCTCGCGCCGATGATCGGTAGCTGCCGCCTTCTTCATGAAGCACCTTGTTTTTTTGAGCGGCCGCTTTGTGAGCACGCCCAACAGGCAAAGGCAAAACCGTATTTTTAGAAGCTGAGGAGCCCAAGTGAGCGGCACTAACTGGGGCACTGTACACAGAAGCCGTTCCTGTTCCGAAGTTGGGCGCAGCTGATAAGTTGCCCGCAGTATGTGTAGATGGATGGAGTACACCGGGAATATAAGGCTTGCGCTCTGAAACGGCTTCACGAGGCTGCCCACGATAAGGACGAAGAGGTGAAGTAGGAATAGCCAATTGCAATTTGGCTGCCGCTCCACTTGACTCGGGCTTGGCCGGTGCAGCGACCTCCGACACCTCGCCGGATGTAGCATATGTCTGCCCTTGGGCAACCGCAGGCGCTGAAGCTGCAGGACGACGACCGGGAATATAAGGCTCGAGCTCGCCCCCAGCTTCGTGAGGCTGGTGCTTATAGGGGCGCAGCGGTGAAACTGGCGCTGCCACTGGCGGCGCACCAAAGTTCGGCTGTGCAGAAACATTGTCGGCCAAGGCGGCCACCGATTGTGCAGGCGCCGAAGCTATAGGCGCAGAGGGCGCAGCCATAGGCAAAGGCTCGGCCTCTCCTGGTGCTGGGTGGCGAGCGCTGCAACTTTCATTTGCGGCAATAGGCTGGGCGGCAGCTGGAGCTTGGCCCAAGCAAGCGGCTAAAGTTCCATCTAAGGCGGCCACACCTTCAGGATCGCACTCATCAAGGCCGGGCGCCAACAAAGTGAGGCCAAACAATTTGTTGTTTTTAAACTTTTTTTTGTTGGCAGGGCGCTTTTTGCCTATGGCCTCACTGCCAACCTCTGCTTGAGCGGCCTTTTCTTCCTGTTTTCGATTAAAAGCTTTGGAGCGAGCCTTTATACCTTGAGAGACGTCTTTAAGCTGTTCTTGCTCACGCCGAGCCCTTATTTTGGCCTTGAGTCCACCGCCGGCAGAGCTAGGGCCGCCACCTTTTTCGCCGCCTACTTTAGCCGTTTTACCCTCGGCCGAGCCTTGTTTTTTAGGCTTGAGGCGCGGTTTACTCCATCCCTGATCTGAATTTTGTTTTTCATCATATGCCATGGCTCAAATCTTCGCTCCGACGAATATTGTTAGTTGGCAGCTTCAGCCACAGCGGCGTCAGCTCAATTTAATTACAAATAAAAAAATAACTGACCAGTTTATATTGTACCACATTAGACGTTGAAAAAGAATAACTGACTGAACCTCTCTTCTGTGCACCTTCGGTCTCGATATGTTTTTACTGCCCTAAAAAACAGGATAAAGATGCAGTATATTAGAAGTTATACCAACTGTTCAATCTGCGCAATGGAGAGGATAAAAAATGCTTTTAGTTGGTAACGGAAGACTTATCACCCGTGATAACAACGGTTTCTACGAGAATGGCGCTGTAGCCATCGAAGGAAACATCATTAAAGAAGTGGGCGATTTTGCGGCTCTTAAAGCCAAATATAGCGACGCTCAGTTTATCGACGCCAAAGGTGGCGTCATTATGCCCGGCCTTATCAATGCCCACAACCATATTTACAGTGCTTTCGCCCGCGGCCTCTCTCTTACTAATTATAATCCTAAAAACTTCAACGATATTCTCGAGGGAATGTGGTGGAGAATCGACCGTAAACTCACTTTAGAGAACGATCTTCTTTCTGCTTACGCTGTTTTCACCGATTGCATTAAAAATGGCGTCACCACTATTTTCGACCACCATGCCAGCTATGGCGACATTCCTTACAGCCTCGATCAGATCGTAAAACCCGCCAAAGAGCTGGGCGTACGCGCTTGCGTATGCTACGAAGTGTCCGATCGCGACGGCCAGCAGAAAATGGAAGAATCCGTTTTCGAAAATGAGCGCATGATCAACGAAGCTGCCAAAGACGACTCCGATATGATCCACGCTATGATGGGCTTACACGCCGCTTTCACTTTAAGTGACAAGACTTTAGCTTTCTGCGCCGACCACAAAGGACGCGAAGCTGGTTATCATATTCACGTAGCCGAAGGCCCCTCCGACGTTTCCGATTCCTTGCACAAATATGGCAAACGTATCGTCGAGCGCCTCTATGAGCAGAACATTTTAGGCGAAAAGACCTTGGCCATCCACTGCGTCCACGTCAGTCCCGCCGAAATGCATTTGCTTAAAGAGACCAACACCATGGTTGTACACAATCCCGAGTCCAATATGGGTAACGCTGTAGGTTGCGGCCCTGTCATTCAACTCTTCAAAGAAGGACTCACCTTAGGCTTAGGTACCGACGGCTACACCAACGACATGTTGGAAAGCTACAAAGTTGGCAATATTATCCACAAACACCACCTTGGCGATCCGACCGTAGCTTGGGGCGAAATTCCCGCTATGCTCTTTGAAAACAACGCTAAGATCGCTGCCCGCTTCTTCCGCAAACCTTTGGGCGTGCTCAAAGAGGGCGCTTACGCCGACGTAATCGTAACCGACTACGATCCTCTCACTCCCATGAATGGCAGCAATTGCAATGGCCATATCCTCTTCGGTATGAACGGTCGCTCCGTAACTCACACCATTTGCAACGGTAAAGTGCTTATGGCCGACCGCAAGATCTTGGTGGCCGACGAAGCCGACCTTATGAAGCAGTGCCGCGCCAGCGCCGCTAAGCTTTGGGAAGCTGTCAACGCTTAATTTTTCACCTAATCTTTTATCTACTACCTACCAATATTTAAGGAGTTTTCTTACATGTCCGACAGAATGACGCCTTTGGCCTTTGGCCCCTTAATGAACCGCATCCTCAGCGAGTATGCGCAAAAGGGCACCGTCTTCTCTATCAATCACCCCTTTAAGCCTGCAGCCAAAAAGTTGGAAATTTTTGGCGAATCCTTAGAGACTCCCTTTGGCCCGGCCGCCGGCCCTCACACCCAGCTGAGCCAAAATATTATCGCCGCTTACTTCGCTGGCAGCCGTTTCTTCGAGCTTAAGACCGTCCAGACTTTGGACGGCGAAGATTTGCCCGTGGCTAAGCCTTGTATTGCCGCCAACGACGAGTGCTACAACGTCGAGTGGTCTACCGAACTTCGCGTTCAAGACGCTTTCGGCGAATATGTCAAAGCTTGGTGGGCTTTGAAACTTTTAAGCGCTCAATTCGGCTGGGGCGATCCCAATGGCTTCGTCTTCAATATGAGCGTAGGCTACGACTTCAAAGGCATTTGCTCTCCCAAGATCGACAACTTCATCGAAGGTTTAAAAGACGCTTCCAAGACTGAAGTTTGGCAAGAATGCCGTCAGTGGGCGTTAGATAATTTAGATCGTTTGCCCAATGTCAGCGCCGAATATGTCGAGCACATCAATCCTCACGTTTGCCGCTCTATTACTCTTTCCACCTTGCACGGCTGCCCGCCCCAAGAGATTGAGCGCATTGCCTCTTACCTTATCGAAACCAAAAAACTCAACACTTTCGTAAAGTGCAATCCCACTTTGTTGGGCTACGAGTTCGCTCGCCACACTTTGGATAAGATGGGCTTCGACTATATCGAATTTGATGATCACCACTTCAAAGCCGACTTGCAATGGAGCGACGCTGTGCCTATGTTCACTCGCTTGCTCAAATTGGCCGGCGAAAATGGCGTCAGCTTTGGCTTGAAGCTCACCAACACTTTCCCTGTAGACATCGCTCACAAAGAGTTGCCCGGCAACGAAATGTACATGAGCGGCCGCTCCCTCTATCCTTTGACCATGGAGCTGGCCAAGCGTATCAGCCAAACCTTTGATGGCAATATGCGCATTTCTTACTCCGGTGGCGCCGACGCTTTGAATATCGTTTCTTTATTCAAAGCCAACATTTGGCCCATCACTTTGGCTACCACCTTGCTTAAGCCCGGCGGTTACCAGCGCTGCACTCAAATTGCCGAAGAGCTCGTCAAAGAAGACTACAAGCCTTTTGACAGCGTAAAAGTCGGCATGATCAGCACCATGGCCGAAGATGCCCGTACCAACGCTCGCAACCTCAAAGCCATCAAGCCTTTGCCTTCTCGCAAAATCGGCGAGAAAGTACCTCGCTTCCGTTGCTTCATCTCTCCTTGCAACCACGGCTGTCCCATCCACCAGGATATTCCCGAATATATCAGCTTAGTCGGTCAGGGACGTCACCTGGAAGCTTTGCGTTTAATCACCGCCAAGAATCCTCTTCCTTTCATCACCGGCACTATTTGCCCTCACAACTGTCAGACCAAATGTACCCGCAACTTCTATGAAGATGCCGTACATATTCGTCAAGCCAAATTGCAAGCTGCTCGCGGTGGCTTCGAAAAGCTTTTAGCCGAAATTAAAGATGCAACCGCCAAGCGCACTTTAGCTGCCGACGCTCCCAAAGTAGCTATCGTCGGTGGTGGCCCCGCTGGTATGGCTGCCGCTTTCTTGCTGGCTCGTCAAAATTGCCGCGTCACCGTCTTTGAGAAGAGCTCCAAGCTCGGCGGTATCGTCTCTTGGGTCATTCCTCAGTTCCGTATTTCCGATTGCGCCATCAAACGTGATGCCGAGCTTTTGGAAGCTATGGGCTGCGAAATTAAGCTTAACAGCGCCGCTCCCGCTTTAGCCGAGCTCAAAAAAGCCGGTTTCAACAAAGTTATCTACGCTATCGGCGCTTACAAGCCCGGACAGCTCCGCTTAGCTAAAGGCGAAGCTATCAACGTAATCGACTTCTTGCGTCAAGCCAAAGCTGGCGAAGTTGAAGGCTTAGGTGAAGACGTAATCGTCGTCGGCGGCGGCAACACCGCTATGGACGCAGCCCGCGCTGCTAAGAGAATTGACGGCGTCAAGAATGTAAAATTGGTCTACCGCCGCACCCGTCGCTATATGCCCGCCGACGAAGAAGAGTTGGCTTTGGCTTTGGAAGACGGCGTTGAATTCGCCGAATTGTTGGCTCCCAAGTCCTTAGAAGATGGCAAGCTCATTTGCCGCAAAGTCGTCCTGGGCAAAGCTGACGAATCTGGCCGCCGCGCTCCTGTCGAAACCGAAGAAGAAGTGGCTTTGCCTTGCAGCGCTTTAATTGCCGCTGTCGGTGAAAAAGTCGAAGGCGAATTCTTCCAGGCTCAGGGCTTAGAGCTCAACGAGCGCGGAGCTGTAGCTTTGCACGAAGACTTGAGTGCTATTTCCGACGCTGACGTTTACGTAATCGGCGACGCCAAGAAGGGCCCCGCCACCGTAGTTGAAGGCATTGCCGACGCTACCAAAGCCGCCCAAGCTATTGTCGGCGCTTACACTTACGCTATTCCTCAAGCCAGCGAAATTCGCGTCAAAGAAATTTATGCCAAACACGGCTTAATGATTCCTTACGTTCAGGCTGCTCAAGAGAATCAGCGCTGCTTGTCTTGCAATACCGTATGCACGAATTGCGTCCAAGCTTGCCCCAACCGCGCTTATGTGCCCATCGAGATCGAAGGCGAAAAGATGCCCGTCATCCTCCATATCGATCAGATGTGCAACTACTGCGGCAATTGCACGACCTTCTGCCCCTACAACAGCGATCCGTTCCGCGAAAAGCTCAACCTCTTTGCCACTCTCAAAGAGTTCCAAGAGAGCGATTTGCCCGGTTTCTTCCGTGTAGAGAAAAACGTTTACGAAATTCGTTTAGCCGAGCCCGGCAGCGAAAGACATATCGTTTTGGGTCAAGACGAAGTTTGCAAAGACTTCGAGAAGCTCTTAAAGACTTTGGAAGAGAAATATCTCTGGCTCTTCTAATTGGCTGATATAAAGCATTTATCAAGCTCAATTTGAGATTATGTTCTCAGCTGTAGCTTGGTAAGTTTTGACAAAAACGGAGGCTGTCTGACTTTTCATAAAGATTAGGCAGCCTTTAACTTTATTTGGGAGGCTCTGAACTTGTTGGCTCGAGATAATTCACCTAGGCGTAATTCGGGATATATCCCCAACTGTTGGGAAAAGCACTTAGCTGATGGACGTTTGCAATGTATGCTCTGCCCTCGTCAATGCCAATTGGCTCCCGAGCAGCGCGGCTTTTGTTATATTCGTCAAAATAATGGCGAGCATATCGTCAACACTTCTTTTGGCTTAACTACCGGCGCTGCTATCGATCCTATAGAGAAAAAGCCTCTCTACCACTTTATGCCTCAAAGCCGCGTCCTTTCTTTCGGTACGTTGGGCTGCAATATGGGCTGTAAGTTTTGCCAAAATTCACATATTACTAAAGACTGCCGCGAAAAAGAATTAGGCTTACCTATGCCTCCGCAAAAAGTGGGCCTTATCGCTCTAAATTACCAAAGCGACAGCGTAGCTTTTACTTACAACGATCCCATCATTTGGGCCGATTATGCTATTGAAAGCGCTAAAGTATGCCATTCTTTAGGCTTGCGCACTGTGGCCGTCACAGCCGGCTATATCAATTCCAAGCCGCGCATTGAATTTTTCTCGCATATGGACGCAGCCAATATCGACTTAAAAGCTTTCAATCCCAAATTTTACAAAGACTATTGCCAAGCTGACATTAAACCTATTTTAGATACAACAATTTACGTAAAAGAGCACACTAAATGCTGGCTGGAGCTGACTACTTTGATTATTCCCGGTTTGAATGATTCAGAGCAAGAAATAAAAGATTTAAGCCAATGGGTTTATAAAGAGCTGGGCCCTGACGTGCCGCTTCACTTTAGCGCTTTCCATCCGGCCCACCTTATGCGCGACAGAGAGAACACTCCACCGGAGACTTTATTTAAAGCTAGAAAAATAGCTTTAGAAGTTGGCTTACACTACGTTTATACAGGCAATATCGCCGACCCAGCCAGCCAGTCGACCTATTGCACCAAATGCGGCCGTTTGCTGATTGAACGCTTGCTCAATTTAATTGAATACAAAGATTTCGACGCCACCAAAGGCTGCTGCCAAGCCTGCGCCACGCCATTGCCTGGAGTATTTGCATGAAGTTTACTTTCAATATGGAAAGCGATCTCCACTATGTGTGTGGAATCCTGCGCCGCGCCGCACGAAAAGGCGGCCGAAATGCTCATGACCGCGCCGAACATCATCTGCCTG
>OQVL01001356.1_pt1 | contig 14604 bp, 17 predicted proteins | sample 1691501 | NCBI WGS metagenome assembly OQVL01 (sample SAMN03418253, study PRJEB22391) | human gut metagenome | biome: human-gut; feature: organic feature; material: feces | host: Homo sapiens | place: Tanzania | collected 2013-01
CATACGCTATGTGCCGGAAGAAGAAAATTAAAAGCGCAAAAAGAAACGGCTGAGGGCATCGTTCAGGTGCAGCCTCAGCCGTTTTTATAGAAATTAGAGAGGGGGCGTGGATATGCGGAAATTATCCAGAAGAAAACGGGAAACCACCAGGGCAGCATTATAATTACTATAGGAATTATAGTACACGGCATCATTCACACTATTAACCAACCCAGCGCAATAAAGCGGCACACCTATCAGCATCTCAATGCCGATACCTGCGCCAAGGAGTCCCCAACCGGCTTTCCACAATTTGTTGCCTTGCAGGTAACGTTGCCATGCCTCGGGGCAATTGTTCTGTATAAACCGCAGATACGCCTGCTTATCCATACGGGTGGTTGTGTTGCCCTGTTTCAGCATATAGAAGTCTCCGTGCTTCTCCATCACATTTGCTACTGTCTTTCCTTCATCTCCCTTCTCAACGGCTGTTTGCACAGGCTGCGGTTGTACGGGTTGGGGTGTTGCCTTCTCTGCAGGTGTCGGTTGCTCGTTGTACACCTGCACGTCTCCGTTCTCAAACAGGATAGAGTTCACATCCGCTATGGGCAGTACGAATACAGGTCCGTCTTGGTAGGTGAACTTCTTATACTTGATTTCCGTACTCGAAACCTCTTGAATCTTTGCCTCAATGCGTTTGGCATCTTTGGTTACGATGATGTCTTGTGCCATAGCCATCCATGTACACAAGGCGCAAACCAACAAAATAACACTTCTTTTCATAATGCTTTATGCTTTGTTTCTCAAGTATTGTATGATAGCCTCTATATCCTCATAGAACGGTGTATCTTCCACGATGGTGGGGGTAAGACGGCGGATGGCATCGTATTCCGCACGGGTGGCGGGTGCCAACTTGTCCGCTATGCCTAAGCAGTCCACCGCCTGCGCCAGTGCCATCATCAGGATAGCCATCACCTGATAAGCGTTGTCTATCACCTGTTTGCACAGTTCGGCTGTATTGGTTCCCATCGATACGATGTCCTGGTTGTCGTTGTTGTTGGGGATAGAGTGCACATAGTTGGGCATTGCCAGTGTCTGGCTCTCCGCCGTGGTACTTGTAGCGGTAAACTGGCACGCCTGCATACCGTAGTTCAGTCCCGGCACACCTTTGTTGAGGAATGGCGGCAGGATACCGTTGATGCGGTCGTGGAACAGGTAGTTCAGTTGCCGCTCTGCCGTCATAGTCAGGCGCACCAGGGCTATCTTCACCTTGTCTTCTTCCAACGAGATATAATCCCCGTGGAAGTTCCCGCCGTGATACACATTCTCGGTAGTCGGGTCCACTATCGGATTGTCGCTGGCAGCATTCAGTTCCTCCTCCAATACGCGGCGGCTGTTTTGCAATGTCTCATATATCGGACCTAATATCTGCGGCGTACAGCGCAGACTATAGTACGCCTGCACTTTGTGCTCAAACACCTTCTCCCCGCTATGCCCGTTGTCATACAGTTCGTGTTCGCGCTTCTGCAAACACTTGCTCCCTGTGGCAATACGGCGCATCTCCTCGGCGATGTATATCTGTCCTGCGTGGCGGCGGTACTCGTTGAGCGGGGCAGCCATCAGGTCGTCGAACGACGATGCCACCTCATTCATCCACACACTTGTCAGTACCGCCAGGCGCAGCAGGTTCTCCGCATCCAACTGGTTCACTATACCTATCCCCGTCATCACCGAAGTCCCGTTGGTAGCACTCAGCCCCTCGCGTATATGGATATGGATAGGCTCCAGCCCACATTCCTCCAGCACCTCGCCGGTCTTGCGCCATTCGCCCCTGTAGTGTACCTTACCTTCGCCTATCAGACACAATGCGATATGCGCCAGTTGCACAAGGTCGCCGCTTGCCCCCACGCTACCGTGCTTGGGTACAAACGGTATGATACTCCGGTTGATGAATGCCGTCAGCAAGTCTATCACATCGGTATGGATACCGCTCTTGCCTTGCAAGAACGACCCCAAGCGTGCTATCATTGCCGCCCGCACATAGCGGTCTTCCAGCGGTTCGCCCGCCCCTGTGGAGTCCAAAGCGAATCACCGTGAGCAGCGTGGGAGTGAAGAATAAGCTAAAGAGATTTATCGAAGAGAGCGATTGCCACCTTGCAATAAGCTTGCATTCGCCTGTGCCTGAGCAACGCTCAATGCTGATGCCTGCCGAAAGAGGATTCCATATTCAAGACATCGTAGAGATGCTTCGCAACTATGATTTCTCTCATCAGCGTCGCTTGTCGTTCGAATATATTGTGTTTGGAGGCTTAAACGACTCTATGACTCATGCTCGTGAGCTCGTGAAGTTGCTCCATGGCTTAGACTGCAGAATAAACCTTATCAGATTCCACAAGATTCCGGAGGTGCCTCTCGATGGTGCGCCAGAGGAAAAGATGGAGGCTTTCCGCGATTATCTCACCAATCATGGCATATTTACTACCATCAGAGCGAGCCGCGGACAAGATATTTTTGCCGCTTGCGGACTGCTGTCGACAGCAAAGAAAAACGAACAATAAAAAGAGTAGTGACAAAACTGACTAAAGTCTAAATAAAACAACTATCAAGATAAATGGAAAATAGAAAGATACGTGTAGCCATTACTCAAGGCGACACCAACGGTATAGGATATGAGCTGATTTTTAAGACATTTGCCGAGCCAGAGATGCTCGAACTGTGCACTCCTATTGTGTATGGTTCGCCAAAGGTGGCTGCTTATCATCGCAACGCATTGAATATGCAGGCAAATTTCACAATCATATCAAATGCTGATGAAGCTAAGGAAGACAAGCTAAATATTATAACAGCCTTCGACGAAGAGGTGAAGATAGACTTGGGATTGGAATGTGCAGAGGGTGGCAAGGCTGCTCTTGCTGCTGTAGACCGCGCTATTGCCGACTTCAAAGATGGTTTGTTTGATGTCTTGGTGCTCGGTCCTGCAAGCGAGAATAATATCAAGCCTGAAGGTTTCAACTATCCAGGCAACTTCGAATACATCGAGACTTGTCTCGGCGAAGGCAACAAGGCCATTCGTGTGATGGCTACAGAGCAGGTACGCATGGCTTTGGCTACTGATGGTTTGCCTCTGCGCAATGTGGCTGCTGCAATAACAACCGAACAGCTTTCGGCAAGTATCAAGGCTTTCCATACAGCTTTGAAGCGCCATTTCCGCATCTCGTCTCCTCGTGTTGCGGTGCTTGCTCTAAATCCGCAAACAAGCAATGGCGGCAAGGAAGAACAAGAGATTATTGCTCCAACTATCGACCAGTTGGCTACCGAGGGCATTAATGCCTTTGGACCTTATGCCGTAGACGATTTCTTTAGCAATGGCGACTATTATGCTTTTGACGGAGTATTGGCAATGTATCACGATCAGGGCGTAGCTCCTCTTGCTGCATTGTCTGCCGACTATATGATAAACTTCATTGCAGGAATGCCTGTGGTAGTGACAGCTGCCGACATGAATCCTCGTTTCGATATCGCAGGTATGGGTAGAGCTGACGAAACATCTTTCCGTCATGCTATTTATTGCGCTATCGATGCTTTCCGCAATGCCATCGACTATGATGAGCCAATGGCAAATCCTCTGCCTAAGCTGTATCACGAAAAACGCGATGATAGCGAAAAGGTGAGATTTGCAATACCTAAGAAGCATGAGAATGCTATAAAGGAAAGACAACAATAAAAGATATAATGAAGAAGAAATATCAGAATATATTCTTTATATTTGGTATTGCCGTGCTGGTGGTGATGGTCACACAGCTCGACTTTCAGCAGGTTTGGCAAGGACTATGCCATGCAGGATATTGGTTTGTAGCAGTATTGGTGCTGTGGATATTCCTGTATATGTTTAATACCTCGGCATGGTATCTTATCATCAATGCTGGAGGAAAGTCGAAGGTGAACTTCTGGTGGCTATACAAAATCACCATCTCAGGCTTTGCCCTCAACTATGCCACTCCAGGCGGATTGATGGGCGGCGAACCATACCGCATTATGGAGCTCGCTCCGAAAATTGGCACCGAGAGGGCTTCGTCGTCGGTGATACTATATGCAATGACGCATATCTTTAGCCATTTTTGGTTTTGGTTTATCTCCATATTCCTGTATGTGGCTACGCAGCCAATGTCGGTATTCATGGCGTCATTCCTTCTTGCGGCAGCGGCATTCTGCATGCTCGGCCTGTGGTTTTTCATCATTGGCTATCGTAAGGGATTGGCAAACCGTGTGATGAATCTTCTGCGCCACATGCCATTGGTGAAGAAGTGGGCACAGCCATTCGTAGAGAAACATCGTGAGCAGCTCGACACCATAGACACGCAGATTGCAGCCCTGCATAAGCAGAATCCTAAGACCTTCGTTATGGCGGTGGTATTGGAAGTGGTGTGCAGAATATTGTCGGCGCTCGAGGTGTATTTCATCCTCTTGGTGGTAAACCCTGGCATCAGCTATGTGCAATGTATTCTCATCATTGCTTTCACCACGCTGTTTGCCAATATGCTTTTCTTTATGCCGTTGCAGCTTGTTGGTCGCGAGGGTGGTTTCCTGATGTCGACAACTCGCCTTGGCGCTACTGCCAGCGGTGGCATATTAGTAGCCTTGATAGTGCGCTTGCGCGAACTCGTTTGGACGGGTATCGGCCTCTTGCTAATAAAGTTTGGCAAGTCGGCTAAACAGGTGAAGTAGGATTACACCTTATTATATATATAAGGGGGAGTGTGACTCGATTATATGTATAAGAGGGAGTGTGACTTATAAAAGTTCATAACAAATAAGGCTTTTCTCAATAAAAGTTTGTAATTTTGCCAAGAAATGAACACAGAAGAACTGCAAAAGATAAAACAACGATACAACATCGTGGGCAACTGCGATGCTTTAAATCGTGCATTGGACGTTGCCATGCAGGTGGCGCCCACAGACCTTAGTGTGCTCGTAGTTGGCGAAAGTGGAGTGGGCAAGGAGATTCTGCCTCGCATCATCCATGACAATAGTCCACGCCGACGCGAACGCTATTTTGCTATCAACTGTGGTTCTATCCCTGAAGGCACTATCGATAGCGAACTCTTCGGTCATGAGAAAGGCTCGTTTACAGGTGCCATAGGCGAGAGCGAAGGATATTTCGGTATTGCAAACAAGGGCACCATCTTCCTCGACGAGGTGGGCGAACTGCCTCTTGCCACTCAGGCTCGCTTATTGCGTGTGCTCGAGACTGGCGAATATATTCGTGTGGGCGGAACAAAGATATTGAAGACAGACGTCAGAATTGTTGCTGCCACCAACGTGAATATGCAAAAGGCGATTACCGAGGGACGCTTCCGCGAAGACCTCTACTATCGTCTCAACACCATTCCTATTCAGATGCCGCCTTTGCGCGATCGTGGCAACGATATTTTGCTCCTCTTCCGTCTCTTCGCTATGCAGATGGCTGAGAAATACCGACTGCCGAAGATTACTCTCTCTGAGGATGCTAAACAGATTATGCTCGGCTACAAATGGCCTGGCAATGTGCGACAGCTGAAGAATATCACAGAGCAGATGTCGGTGTTGAGCCAAGAAAGAATCATCGATGCGGAAACCCTGAAAAGGTATATTCCGCAAGATCCTGAAAGCATGCAGCTCGCTATTGCTAGCGATGGAGGATCTCACTCTTTTGAAAGCGAACGCGAGATACTATATAAAATATTGTATGAACTTCGTGGCAATGTCAGCGACTTAAGACGCGAGCTTAACGATCTTAAAAAGCAGATGGAAGACCAGCATAGCATGCTCAACACTCCTGCTCCTGCTCGCTTGGCTCCAGCTCCTGCTCGCTTAGGATATGTTGACCACGACTATCATCAGCCAGAACCTACAGCCGATTTTATTGATGCCGAAGAGGTTACTACCGACAAGCATCAAGATGAGGCTCCGGCTTCAAACGATAATCTGAACCTCAAGGACTTTAATCGAAAGATGATAGAGAAAGCCCTTGAACGCAACAACGGCAATCGCCGTTTGGCTGCTGCCGAGCTTGGCATCAGCGACCGCACACTATACAGAAGAATTAAAGAATATGGACTTGACAATTATGAAGAATAACTCTCTGAAGCTTCGCATACGTCGTTTGGCTTCTGCTGCCATAGCCTTAACAGCGCTCATGGTGGTGGCAGCATGCAGCGTGTCGTATAAATTTAATATGGCAAGCATCGACTATTCAAAGGTCAAGACCATACGCATAGCCGACTTCCCTAACCGAAGTACATATATCTGGGGACCAATGGCGCCAATGTTCAACAATCAGTTGAAAGACGCTTTTGCCAACCATACCAAACTGCAACAGGTGAAGCGTGGTGGCGACCTCGTGATAGAGGGACAGATTACACAATATTCGCAGCGCAATAAGTCGGTGTCGGCAGAAGGATATTCGGCTCAAACCGAACTCTCGATGACTGTTAATGTGAGATTTGTCAATAATACCAACCACTCTGAGGATTTTGAAAAGCAGTTTACTGCCACATCTACCTATGAGACTACTAAGAGCCTCAATGCTGTGCAAGAGGAACTCGTAACTCAGATGGTGAAAGACCTCACCGACCAGATATTCAATGCCACCGTGGCTAACTGGTAATGAGCGTTGGCGACAAATAATCGATATACTTAATCATTAGAATCTACATTACAAAAACATTGCTTAACAACAACATCAATACCCATATGGATTTAGCAGAGCTTATCAAACATCCTGAACTATTGGACAAGGAGACCCTTTACGATCTCCGAAGCCTGCTTGCGCTCTATCCTTATTACCAAACGGCAAGATTGTTGCTGTTGCAAAACTTATATTTGCTCCACGATCCTTCGTTCGACGAAGAATTGCGACGCTCGGCTATCTATATCACCGACCGCAAAGTGTTGTTCAATCTTGTTGAGGCTGCTCATTATAAACTTGCAGCTGTAAACAAAACCGAGAAAGCTACTGCCAAGGCTGATGCCGATGGCGATAGAACAATCTCGCTCATCGACAACTTCCTCGATTCTATTCCTGCCGACCAGGAAGAGGACAAAGCTACTAAGCGCAAACCTACTCCTGCCGATGCCACCATCGACTATGTGTCGTATCTGCTTGAAACAGAGTCGGAGGACGATGACGATAGCCGCAGTCCCCGCAAAAGAGAAGCCCCGAAAAAATGTCAATTTCATCAACCTTTGTAGGGCGGTGTTTGGTGGCAATCCGTTTCTGTGCAAGCTCAAAGGTTTCTTCATCAATCAAGGGTTCGTGTGTGTTGGGGAAGAAGTAACGCTTTTCCTCCGGGTTCTTCTTCGTCTTTTTCGATTTGTAAGATACCTTATAGCTCTTGCCTGTAATGGTATGCCCCAAATACTCTTTACGCGCCAGAATGTCATAGAGCGTCTTATCCGGCCAGTTGTAAATACAATTCGGGTGTGGGCGGGGGTGCCTGTGGCTTCCTGTGCGCCTGTACTGCAATTCTGCAACAGTCAATACCTCATGTTCCCGTAGCCAGTTCTGGATTTCGCAGATACGGTCGCCGCGCACATACATAGCGAAAATCTGTTTTACAATGTGCGCCGTTTCCGGGTCGGGCAATAGATGATTGCGGTCGTTGGGGTCAGCTATGTACCCATAAGGCACTTGCCCGTTGACGCGCTCGCCTTTCTGCGCCTTTGCCTGTTTGACAGCCCGGATTTTCTTTGAGGTGTCGCGGGCGTAAAACTCGTTGAACCAGTTCCGCAGAGGGGTAAACTCGTTATCTTCCCTCGCTGTGTCTACACCGTCGTTAATGGCAATGTAGCGCACTTCGTATTCGGGGAAAACAATCTCTATCAGTTCGCCGGTTTTCAGATAATTACGTCCCAGACGGGAAAGGTCTTTTGTTATGACGGTCGCCACGTTCCCGGCTTCAACCTCATGCAGCATGGCTTGAAGCCCCTCACGCTCAAAGCTCACGCCGGAAAATCCGTCGTCTACAAAAAAGCGTGTGTTGAAAAAGTGGTGTTCGTCAGCATACTTTTGTAAAATCAGTTTTTGGTTCTGTATGCTTTCGCTTTCCCCGGCTTGCATATCTTCCTGGCTCAATCTGCAATATAAAGCGGTAATCTTGTCTGTCTGTAACATTTTGTCCTCCTTTCCGACGACAGACAAGCATGGTATTTGTACTGTCTATATTATACCACATACCGCTGCCTGTGTCATGTATAAAATGTGAAGAAACGCCCTATTTCCGGGCGTTTGCGGGGTTCAGCTCCATGTCCTTGCGAATGAGCTTCTTTATCTTTTTATCCAGTGTGTCCGTTGCGCGTTCACTTGCGGACGAACATACAAGGTAAGTAACTTTTCCGATTTTATGCTCCGTTGTGGTAACGGGCGTCTGGTTTTGCGTCAAAGAAAATCCCCCTTTCTTTCGCAAACATATAATACAGTCTATGAATAGCAGCAAGTCCACTATTCAAGAAAACAAAGGCTTTAATCGGACGGTTATTAGCATAACCTCATGGGAATTTCACCCCGGCATGGTTCTCATGCAGCCCTACCCATTGCCTGCGACGCTCTTAACGCTCGGACTGTGGCTGTAAGGAAGTATCATTGTATATTTTGCGTGTCGTCGCCCGCAAGCCGCTACACTTGCTTTCCGGCGCGGTGTTGGTCGCTCGGCTGTCCGGGCGGGGATAACCTCACCTGGATAGCGTCATGGCGCACCCGCCGTATGGCTCGGCGCAAAAGGAACGTATCCGATTTGCCCTATACTGCGCCGCCGTTATCTTGCGGGCTTTCTTTGTCAAGGTTCATTCGTCATTTCCGGTTGGCAGCGGGGAAAGGGGTAAGCCGCTCCCTGCCCGGAGCCGATGTAGTCAATCCAATTTCATATTGACAATGGCGGTTATGAGCTTGATTTCCAAATGGCGCTTCATGTACTCGTCCACGCAGTAGTGGAGCTGGCCGCAGTCATCATAGAGCTTGCGGGTGCAGAGCTTTTTGATGTACCTACCGTAATGACGCAGCACCCGATCCATAGCGGACGGATCACCGGCGTGGGCGGCCTCGATCACCGCAAGAGGAAGCAGCTCACAATCATAAGAACGGTTGTTTTCCTGATTCATCGTGCTAACCTCCTTTTGGCAGAAGCGTTTTCAGCTTGTCGCGCATCTTGTCCAGCGTCGTTGTCCTGCGCCGCTGCACAGCGCAGCGGGACATTCCCAAAACGACCCCGACCTCCTTATCCGTCATATCCATGACGAAACGCAAGATCAGGATGCTTTGTTCTGTCGGGGACAGCTCCGCAAAGACCTCCGCGACTTGCTCATTGTCAATCCGCAGCTCGCAGCCGTGCGCCGTAAAGGTAAAGCTGTCACTGGGGTAATCTTCCGTAAAGCAGAGGCTTTGCAGCTCCGAGTACGAAAGATCGCTGAACAACAATTCCCGCTGGTACTGCTGTTTCAGTTGCAGCAAGTAATTCACGGCCTCATTCCGCAGCACTTTTTTACAAAAGGCGTCGAAACGGTACGGCACGCTCTGACGGGGGATATTCGCCATCGTTATCACCCCCTTTCCGTGGGGGAGTAGGTGGTTTTTTCCCTTTCCGTCAGTACAACAAGTGCCGACCTATCGCGTGCTCGCCAAAACCTCCTTTTTTGAAAAATTTTTTGAGAAAAATGCAAAAAACGCCCGGCTGAACATAGTTCAACCGAGCGCCGGAATGTGATGTATGCAATTCCTACATCGTATAATTCACAGGGGAGGGCATAGCACGCCCAAAGAGCATACAGGATTTTTTTGCGTATGCAGAGATAGTCCGGGTATAGATAGAGTTTGACATAGCGGCAATCCTCCTGTTGCCGCCGCTTATTTGTCAGCTATCAAGTTGTAGTGAAAACATAAACGGCGGCTTTCCCGGAAAAGCCGCCATCAAAGAAAAGGTTATAGTAAGGCCATGCCTTAACTACCCGCCGTCATGCGGCTTTCCTGATTCTTCTTTCATGTGAATACTCGTAAACAATGCTCCTTATAAAAAACGAGCCGATGATGGCAGTTATATACTGTCGATCATCGGCTCTGCGTCTGTGCGTCTGGCTCTTTGATGATAGTGATATTTCCTTGTTTTAGATCAATTAGTGTTTCGTTCCGGCATTTCGGGCAATACAGAGGGAAATTCCTTAATTCAGTATCCTCTTTAATTTTCACTCTTGTTTTGCCACCGCAGATGGGGCATTTTATCCATGTCGTACACATAGTTTTTATCATGTTTTCAGTTTCAGGAGCAAGGCGATTATCAAGGCCGCGACAGCGCAGAGCAAGAAAATAATAAATCGCTTCGGGCTTTGCACGATCAAGACATTTGGGTTATCCCGATCATACTGAACATCCACCGGATCACCGATATTGCTTGACATTGGCACCACGATCCGGTTTTGAGAAGTTATCATTTGCCCGTCCACACTGTACATGACTAACGCCCACTTGGAATTATATACTTTCATGGTTTCAGCGGCGAGCGTGGATATATCAACAATGTTTCCCGTGGTTTTACATACCCGATCCCGTTTTTTCAAAAGTATAATGCCTTCTTTACAGCCCAGCAGGAAAAGCGCAAATGCTGCAAACAAAAACAGTAAAACGACACTTCCCATTTTTTCACCCCCTGTTTATGGTATCGACGTGGAACTTAAAGCTCCTTTTTTACAAATATGCGAATGGATATTATCATGGACAAAAGGAAAACTCCTATGCCAGCAATGCCAAGAATGATGGGTGCCGTCATATTTGATGTATTTTGCATAAATGACAGAATCAGCTTCATATCGGGATGAAATACTTGAACAACGAGGGTCGGCCCAAGCGATACAAGCAATATAGCGACGGTAAATACAAGTCGAGCCTTTGTTATTCCGTATTTTATCGCAACAGGAGTATATATCCCATAGAGGATTGCTCCAACCAAAAAGACCGTCAATGCTTCCAAGATGTTCAGAAAATCAAGTCTCGGATAAATAGCGGCTATAATCGAATAAACAGCGACGCATGCTCCGTAGAAAATCAGGTAACAGATGTATTTGGCGATAACATAGCTTTTTCGGGGACATGGCGCTGCGCAAAGCAGAGCTATTGCTTTCGGGCTCTTTTCTTCTTCCGTCGCAACTGCCTGCATGAATGATAGCTCCATCAAAATTACCATGTAGAGAAAAACGAACATCCCTATCCCTTGTATTTGCGTTATGTTTCTCAACAGAATTAACGGTACAAGAATACTGATTCCTAAAAAAGCCGTAATAGACTTCTTTACCAGCAGAAAGTCCTTTTTTACAAGATTAGCGATCATCGTTGCCACCTCCAATGTATGCCAGCATAATATCCTCAATGGTTGCCTTTTCAAGCAGCACATCCGGCAATTCTTTCTTCATTTTCGCCACGTGATCTGTAATTCCGGTGAAGCCAAAGGATGAAACTTTAAGACCTCTTATGAGTTGCCTGTTTTGGTCGTTGAGCAGGGCGACATTTCCTTTTACAATGCGGAAAGTGTCAAGGAGATCATCCTTGCTTTGCTGCAAGATTATTTTCCCTCCATCTATGAGAATGAGCATGTCCGCGATTTTATCCAAATCGGAAGTAATATGTGTCGAGAAGAAAACCCCCTTGCCGCCGTTTTTCATGTAATCCATGACAATCTCCAAAAACTGACTTCTCACAAGCGGATCAAGCCCACTTGTCGGCTCGTCCATGATAAGCAGCTCGGCGTTATGGGAGAGTGCCAAAACAAGGGCAAATTTCATTCTCATACCTCTGGAAAGCGTTGAGATTTTTTGCTTTGGATCAAGCTCAAACTTCTCCATATATAACCGATAGTCAGCGTCGCTCCATTTGGAATAGGCGGGCGCAATAATGCTTTTCATGTCCTTCATGGACAGGTCGTTATAGAAGTAGCTACTGTCCATAACAATACCGATCCTGTCTTTGATTTCCTGTTCTTGGGCATCTGCGTCAAGACCGAAAATTTTTACTACGCCCGCGTCTTTGTGCGCAAGCCCCAGAATAGAGCGTATCGTTGTCGTCTTTCCTGCGCCATTGGCTCCAATAAAGCCAGTCACACAGCCCTCCGGCAAAGAAAAAGAAATGTTGTCAAGAGTAAACGACGGATACCGTTTTACAAGACCGGTCACTTCAAGGATATTATCCATAGTTAATCCTCCTCGTATAGAATATCCAACATTGCAAATAGATCATCTTTTGCAATGTCAAACAGTTTTGCGTTATGAACAGCCTTTTGCAAATCCTGTTCAATAATGCGGCGTTTGGAATCTCGGAGCAATTCCAAATTGCCCATAGAAACGAAAGTACCTCTGCCCGCCTGACTGATGGCAAAGCCCTCTTTTTCCAATTCCTCATAGACGCGGCGGATCGTCAAGACGCTAACCTGAATATCGTTTGCAAAGTTCCGAATGGACGGCAAAAGTTCCCCGTCCTCTAATTCTCCCTTTAAGATGGCATCCTTGATCTGCTCCTTAATCTGCATATACAGCGGAACGTCCGATGAATTGGATACGATTACGTTCATGTTCTACCGCCCCCTAAACTGTGTATTATCTACAAGCACAGTATACACTAACATCACGAAATTGTCAACAGATAAGAATGGTTTCGTGCAGAGAACGAAACAATAAAATGGCGGTGTATGATTTATCACATCATTCCCAAAACTATTGATGAACTATACAATGGTGATGGGTGATAAAAATATGGCAAAAATTGAACAATGCCCCGGCTTTGAAACCTTTGGTGCCGATGTAAAAGCGGCCCGTGAAAAGCTGGGAATATCCCGCAGAGAGCTTGCGGAAAAGATCGGGGTCGATCCCCGTTATCTGGCGAACATCGAATTAAAGTCAACGATCCCAAGTATGCCGCTGATGGTGCAGCTATTCCACCTGTGCAGCCTCCCGGCAGAAAAGTATTTTAACCCGGAGCTGCGGAAGCAGGAAACCGAGCAATGCCAGCGCGTAAAATACAAAGTGCAGCTTTGCCCGGAAAAGTATCTGCCCGCTATCGAAAGCGCCATTGACGAGCTGATGAAGCTAGACAAGTAGAAGCCGTTTCCTGTATGTGAGGAAGCGGCCTCTTATTTTATATTTTTCTGATTTCTGCCCGCGAAAGCGAGCATTTTTTGTCGTTCCCGGTGTTGTATTGGTGAGGGGATAAAACTTTCATAGCAAGCATAGGAAGCGGGTACCCACTTCCGTCTTTTGCTCCAGCAAAAGGGCTTGTTGGGAAGCGTCCCAAACCCTCTACAACGGAAAGGAGCGACAGCACATGAACGGCAGAAAAAGAACGGTGCAGCTAAAGTTTCGCGTGACGGAAGCCGAGCGCGATTTGATCCTTGAAAAAATGAAGCTGATACCAACACGGAACATGGCGGCGTATCTGCGGAAAATCGCAATCGACGGATATATCATTCAGATAGACCATAGCGACATAAAGGCAATGACCGCCGAAATACAGAAGATCGGGGTCAACGTCAATCAGATCGCGCGGCGCGTGAACAGTACGGGCAGCGTCTATCAAGAGGACATAGACGAGATAAAGGGGGTGCTGAATGAGATATGGCGGTTACAAAGATTAAACCTATTAAAAGCACGTTGAGCAAAGCCCTCGCCTATATTCAAAATCCCGCCAAGACAGATGAAAAAATGCTTGTGTCCTCATTCGGCTGCTCCTATGAAACGGCAGATATTGAGTTTGCATATACCCTGTCGCAAGCGTTGGAGAAAGGCAACAATTTAGCCCACCACCTCATGCAATCCTTTGAGCCGGGGGAAGTCAGCTATGAAAAGGCGCATGAGATAGGTCGTCAGCTTGCCGACGCGGTAACAAAGGGGCAACACGAATATGTTTTGACTACCCACATAGACAAGGGGCATATCCATAACCATGTGATTTTTTGTGCGGTCAATTTCATCGACCACCGCAAGTACAATTCCAACAAGCGGAGCTATTACGGCATACGCAACATCAGCGACAGGCTGTGCCGGGAAAACGGCTTGTCCGTCGTTGTCCCCGGCAGGGGCAGCAAGGGAAAGAGCTATGCGGAGTACCAAGCGGAAAAGACGGGTACAAGCTGGAAAGGCAAGCTGAAAATTGCCGTTGACGCGCTTATCCCGCAAGCGTCAGACTTTGCCGATTTTCTGCGACTGCTGCAAGCTGCGGGCTATGAGATAAAGCCCGGTAAATACATATCTTGCCGCGCACCGGGGCAGGAACGCTTTACCCGTCTGAAAACGCTCGGCGCGGATTATACAGAGGAAGCCATAACGGAGCGCATCAAGGGCAGGCGCACCCGCGCCGCCAAAGCCCCGAAGCAGGAGCGCGGCGGTATCTCCCTTGTTATCGACATTCAGAACAGCATCAAGGCGCAGGAAAGCCGGGGCTATGAGCATTGGGCGAAAATCCATAATCTCAAACAGGCGGCAAGGACGCTGAACTTCCTAACGGAAAACAGGATTGACAGCTATGCAGAGCTTTCCGCAAAAATCGCGGAGGTGAACGCGGCAAACGAACAGGCGGCAGGCGCATTAAAGGGCGTCGAACGGCGGCTTGCGGATATGGCG
>OQVL01001357.1_pt1 | contig 14601 bp, 11 predicted proteins | sample 1691501 | NCBI WGS metagenome assembly OQVL01 (sample SAMN03418253, study PRJEB22391) | human gut metagenome | biome: human-gut; feature: organic feature; material: feces | host: Homo sapiens | place: Tanzania | collected 2013-01
CCTTTTCAACCCTGTTCCTGTCAAATATTTCAGCAAGATAATCCCTGTCGGGGTGACTTTTGATTTTATTAAGAAGATAATTTCTGTCCGTCACGGGCATATCGATCGTGTCAAGAACACAACCTCTTTCGACGCTCATTCCGCCGAAATGCTCAACATCAAGCTGCATTCCGATAAGATTAAAAAGCTTCTCTGCAAGCGAAAATAATTCCGCTCGCAAATCTTTATATTCTTCGTCAAAGTCCGTTGAAAGAATTTCTTTTGCAAGCTCAATATTGCCTTTTCTTATCTGAGTCCTTGCGTTGTCAATCAAATCAAGTTCAAAAAGTCTTCTGTCGCGAACAATTTTGTCACAGCTCGCTCGGAAAAGGAAAAGAACATATCTCCAGTTTTTCATTAGCTTATCCGATTTCATTTCAATAAGCGCCCTGTAAACATTTTCAACCGACGAATTCTCAGCGGGGTCACCGTTCCAGCTCTGCTCCATTCCCAAAATCACGTCAACGATTTTTTCGCAGTCCTCGCCGTAGAAAAATGAACGTGCATAGTCCCTGAGAACTTCACGGAGGTCGGCATCGGGATCAAAATCAAGTGCGCTGAAAACGAATTTGTTAACGTCGTCATTAACCCCTTCGGAATAAGAAACGCTGCCGCAAACATATTGCTTCGTCAGACGGTGAATCAGCCTGTACTCGCTCGGTCTTGGGTTGATTGCTTCACGGCTGAGCGTTGCGGCATAGGCGTAGTGCCAATCGTCACGGTCAAAGTGAACGGGAATTTCACAGCGCAAATTGTGGCAAATATCCGGGTAGTATCTTATCGGGTATTTAACATCAATAAAGCGACGCATTTCATCGAGCGTAAACGGATGATTCGGCCCGTAAATAAGTCCGTCGATTTCCTCTGGCATTTTTGCCATTTCTTTTATAAATCGTTTGCCCCAATCGGCATACTGATGCGGAGCCTGAGCCGACGGCCAAAGCTCAATGTCCGGAAATTCCTTTTGCAGATCTTTTTTTATTTTTTTGCAGCGCACAAAAAAGTCCTCAGCCTGCAGATCGCCCGGATCTCCTCCCGGCGGAAAATAAAAATTAAATTTCGGTATATTATGACAACAGCCGCAGAAATAATCGCTGCTTTCCTCGTCGGAAAGTCTCTTTGCATAAGCGCAGAAAATTGAAAAATTTATATCAAGTTTTTCGCAAATTTGCGATTTTATTTTTGTGATTTCTTCAAAGCTGTATTTCATCAAATCCGTGTGCTTTTCATCGTCGCCGAGACACGCCTCAACCGTGTTCGTTCCGAACATCATCAAATCACGGATATATCTTTCGTATTGCTTTTCGTCCCACGTCTCATATGTATTGTTCATGTCCGTATAGCTGAGCTGATGACCTCTTATGGGCATATTCGGTGAATATTTTCCGCTTATATCCTTCGTCAGTGCAAGCTCGTCGTCAATCACCCTGCATTTTCTGAGAAAGACAGAGTAGCCGTAAATCAAGCCTCGCAAACGATGCGCCGTAACCGTAATTCTTTCTTTTTCATGTTCAATCGAAAATTCTTCGCTTTCGCTCTCGTCAACGAGCTTCAGTTCAACGTAACATTCGCCTGTTTTTTTGTCGAAAACGGGCGGCTTTTTATTTGTTCTGATTTCAATTTCTTCCGCGAAAAGCTCGGCGGCGAATTTTGCTTTTTCCCCGTCGGCAATTATTTTTATGTCTTTGAACATAAAAATCATTTCATCACAGCCTTGATTATTTTTTCAATTTAGTATATCATAAATTCAGCCGATTAAGCAATAGAAAGCGATGAAATAATGATCGAAAAAATATACGAAAAAAACGTCTGGGATTCATTAAAAGAGACAACACTCCCGATTGTGATTTACGGTATGGGAAACGGAGCCGATATGATCATCGAAAAGCTCGAAAGCATAGGTGTGAGTTTTGCCGACGTATTTGCAAGCGACGAGTTTGTCCGAGGTCATTCCTTTCACGGAAAAACCGTTTTGAAATATTCTCAGGTTTGCGAAAAATACGACGACTTTGTGATCGTTATGGCATTTGCGGTTCACGATGAAAAAATGCTTAACAGAGTTCGTGAGCTTTCACAAGAACACACTCTTTATTTTCCCGATGTTCCCGTTGTCGGCAACGGAATTTTTTCACGGGAATATGTCCAAGAGCACAACAAAGATTTCGACCTTGCCTACTCTCTTCTTTCGGATGAAGAATCGAGAAAAAGTTTTGTTGATGTTCTCAATTTCAAGGTCAGCGGAAAAACCGAGTATCTTTTCAAATGTGAAAAGAAGAAAGAGGAAATTTATTCGGATTTTCTTCACGTCGGCTCGGGTGAAATTTTTATGGATCTCGGTGCCTATGACGGCGATACGGTGAGAGAATTTCTCGCCGCATCGAATAACAAATATCGAAAATTTTATGCCGTCGAGGCGGACTCAAAGAATTATAAAAAGCTGACTGCAAGCACCGAAAATATCAATAACATTGAGACCTTCAACCTCGCCGTATGGGATAAGAAAGAAACTCTCTTTTTTGAGAAGAAAAAGGGCAGGAACTCCAAGCTCTCCGCAAGCGGAAAAATCGAAATTCTTGCCGACAGCGTCGACAATATTCTCGGCGGCAGGGAGATAACAATTCTTAAAATGGACATTGAGGGCAGTGAAGAAAAGGCACTTCTCGGAGCAGAGAAAACTATACGCCGTTACAGACCGAGGCTGTATATCTGCGCATATCACCGCAACAGCGATATGTTCGTTCTTCCGCAGGCTGTGCACCGCATCTGCCCGGACTACCGTTTTCACTTTGCTCATCACCCCTACGTCCCGGCGTGGGAATCAAATTTTTATTGCGATACCGACTGATCCGTGGTATAATTAAACGTATTTTTTATTGAGGATGTGACACGATGAGCGATCCCAAGGGAAAGGCTTTGCCCAATCTGTTAACGCTTTACTTTATAATGCTGATAATCTACTGTTTGGATGTTTTCTTTTTAAAATCCGACCTTACAGTTCTCGGTGATAATTTTTATGCCCGTTTCATCAGCTTCGTCGTGCTTTTTATGACCCTGCTGTTTAAAAAAGAGCATCTAAAAAACTTCGGTATAAGCAAGAAAAAAGAAAAATTCATTGCGGCGATAAAATACGGATCGTTCTTTTCCGTTGTCCCGCTTTTGATTGTTTCGGTGACCGAGCTGATTGTTTTTAAGCTCTCCAACCCCTCGGCAATTGAGCCGAGATTCAGCCCGCCAAGCCTGAGCTATGTAAGAACCGAGGGCTATCTGACGCCCGCCTTCTGTATCACAGTTTACATTCTGACAACTCTTTTTGCGGCCTGCTTTAAGGAAATGTTTTTCCGTGGGCTTCTCATCCACAAACTCGAAAAGCTGACGGCGTTCAAGAGTGCAAATATTTTTCAGGCTCTGCTTTATATGACATTCATCCTGCCGAAGCTGATCAGAAACTTTGCGAAAAACTATTACGGCAAGGAAATTGTTGACCTTGCGATTTTTGTTGTCCTGTTTTACATTGTTCACGAATTTATAACGGGAATCAAATGGGGACTTCTCACTAAGGCGAGCGGAACAACCTATGTTTCGATCATTGATAACTTCCTTTATGTTTTTTTCGCCAACAGCGTACGTGTTGTCGACCAGAGTACAAAATGGCTGTTTATGATCCATATGCTTTGCACCCAGCTTATCTCGCTCGGTCTTGTTTATATTTACTATAAAAAGGCGACGGCAAAACCATCTGCCGAATCGGGAACCGACGTTACCGCCGAAAATGACAACAAGAAAGCAGAGGAAGAAAAAGGATATTCCGCCGAAATAATCAGCGACGCCGAGGAAATAAGTCCCGAACGGTTCAAGGATATTGTCCGTGAGAACTCTGCCGATAACGACAAAAAATCCCACAACGGGGATATGTCGGAGGTGGAAATTAACAGTTTCCTCAGGGATTTCGGAAAGCCGCATCATCATTACCGACCGCCCGTTCAGGCTCAGCCGACAGCAAAAAAGGAAGATAAAGATTTTGATGTTGATGAATTTCTGAAAGGCTACAAAAACAAATAAAATAAATCGGACTGCCGCATTTATGTGATGTGCTCACTGTCAAGTAGACAGTGAGCACATCACAAATTTTCAGCGGCTGTTTTTTATTGCGTTCAAAATCGCCTTTATTGAATTTTCTTCGGCTTCTAACGTGTGACTTGCCTCTCTCATATTCTCAAGGTAATGTGCATCGGAGCTGACATACACCGACATATTTTTTATTATCGGGTACTTCGCCGCATATTCGTCACGGTCGGCATTCTCCGTCATTTCCACAGCAGTGAAATTCATTTCGGGCGTGATCATACCGAGGTTTGAAATTATGCTGTACGAGTTCCTGTCAATATGTGCGGGATAGCAGAATCCGCCGTATTCTCCGACAGCTTTCACGACATCGTCTGCACTTATTCCGCTCGCCGTTGTCAGCAACAGCTCCTGCGTTCCGATTATACCGTCCCCGGCGTCCATAATGAGCTGATCGCCGAAAATTTCCGGTCGGTTTTTTACGGGCGGAACGGTTGACAACACATAGTCCGAAAAGCTCTCGGCATTTTCCGGTCCGTCAAAGAGGCAGACTACGTGAACCTCCTCCGAAGTGCAAAGTTCCATTCCCGGAATGACTGTAACGCCTACACTTTTGCCGACCTCCATTGCCGCACGGCAATTTTGGGCGGTATTGTGATCTGTCAGTGCGATTGCGTCAAGTCCGAGAATCTTCGCCATATTGACTAGGTTGTACGGCGTCATATCGTTATCTCCGCACGGTGAGAGGCACGAGTGGAGATGAAAATCGTAATACAGCTTCATATTATATCAGCCTTGAAATCTCAGCGGCGGTCTGATACGTATTTTTCGGTGTTCTGAGGACAACTACGCCGTTCTGTTCAGCTCTTTTCAGAGCGTCATCATCAAACGCGGCATTCTCCGTCAAAACAATGCAGGCAACATCGGCAAGCACCGCCACACCGATTGAGTTGACATTGCCCATAACGGTGAGCCATACGTCGCCCTCCCGTGCCCTTGACATAACCCAGCTCAGAAGGTCACCGCAGTAACAGCCCGTGATCTTGCGCTCAAGATCATCGCCGCAGACCAGTGTAAGATCCAATTTTTCTTTCAGCTCTTTTATGTCCATTTCAACTTCTCCTCATCAATCATTTCACGGAACGGAACAGGGATAAATCTCTCTATTTCGTCCTCGTTGAGCGGCGTCGTACTGCTCATCTCCGCCTTAAGTCTGAACACACAGTGGTCAATATCCGCATATCCACGGACAATGTCCTCGGCGAGTGCCTTACAGGTCGGTGCGCCGCAGGTTCCGCAGTCAAGTCCCGGGAAATTCTTCACCATTTCCGAGACCTGATTCATCAGCTTCATTGCATCCGTAACGTTATCGGCGAGCTTGAGCACCGAATATGGCTGAAGGCTCTCCTGCCACATCATCTCATCGGGCACATTTTTCTCTCCGATATGGTTGCACGAAACGGGTCTGTACTGTTTAAGGATTGAAAGTCTCGTCTTTGCCACAAAGGTGTTTGAAACCGTCAGACAACCGCCGACGCATCCGCCTGTGCAAGCGTTCAGTTCGATAAATTCAATATCATTGAGCTTTTCATCCTCGACTTCTTCAAGAATTTTAATTACATTTTCCACTCCGTCGGCGGCAATGTATTTTTGGCTCAGCGAACCCGACGCCTCGCCGCCGCTCGTAGCCCAGCCGACTCCGATTCTGCCCGATTCATCAATATTTTTAAGCTCCCCGAGGTGCTCCATTTTTCCGAGCAGTAACGGATAAATATCGCTGATCGCTATTGCGCCGCTGACATCCGATTTTTCGGCGCACAGCGGATTTTTTATCGCCGTTATCTTGGCAGGACACGGCGTGATGAAGAAAACGCCGATGTCGCTGTCATCAAGCCCCGTTTCGGCTTTTGCCTCAAGTCTTGCAAGGCGTGCCGACTCATCCATCGGGGTGTTCAGCTCAAGCAGATTGTCAATCAGATCGGGATATGAAATCCTTATCAATCGGCAAACGGCAGGGCACGCCGAGGAAATCACGGGCTTTTTCAGCCCGCCGTCTTTCAACAGCTTCCTTGTTGCATCGGATATTATCTCCGCACCCTTGGCAACCTCAAACACCTTGTCAAAGCCCAGTTCAAGAAGAGCCGAAAGTATGTAATTTATATCGTCAAGATTGTTAAACTGACCGTACAGGGACGGTGCAGGCAATGCAATTTTATATCTGTATTTTTGAATATCCTCAATCGGATCGCTTTTTGCGGTTTTGGCATGATGGGGACAGATTCGAATACATTCTCCGCAGTCGATGCACCTCTCGGAGATAATCGTCGCCTTTCCGTGGCGCACTCTTATCGCCTGAGTGGGGCACCTCTTTATACAGTTCATACATCCGAGGCATTTGCTCTTATCAAGGCTAACCGAATGAAAAACAGTATTCATGCTCTTCTCCTTGCTCTTAATTTATTTATTATACACCTTGAGGGTAATTGTAGTGCCCTCTCCTATCACGGTATCAATCTTCATTTCATCTGTATATTTTTTTATGTTCGGCAAACCCATTCCGGCTCCGAATCCGAGTGAGCGCACATTTTCCGGTGCTGTTGAATAGCCCTCTTTCATTGCGAGCTCAACATTGGGAATACCCGGTCCCTTATCGGCGAGCACAACGGTAATGCACTCGGGCGTAACGGTTGCATCGATCACACCGCCCTCGGCGTGAATTACCATATTTATCTCCGCCTCGTACACTGCAATTGCAACATTGCGCGTCACCGCAGGGGAAAAGCCAAGGGTTTTGAGAGAACGCTTCAGCTTGCCCGATGCTTCACCCGCTCTGGTAAAGTCATAGGCACTGACGTCATAATGCAGTTTTACCTCGTCCATTATTTTCCGCTGCCTCCCCTGAGCCCGTGGGCATAAAGTCGTCCGCAGGAGGTGAACATTTCAAGATCGGTACCTATAAGCACAATGTCCCTCTGCTCGGCAAGATCAATCATTCCCATATCCGGCGATTTGCCTCGCACAAAGACGATACAGCTCATATCCATCATCTCAGCCGTCCTGACAACCTGAGGATTGACAAGACCCGTCAGAAGAACAGCCTGCTCCTTTACAAAGGCAAGCACGTCGCTCATCATATCGCTGCCGCAGGCGGTAAAAACCTCCCTGTCAAGCAGATCTTCGCCGTAGATTATCCGTCCGTCGAGTATATCAATAATTTCTTTTACCGTCATATTCAGCCCTCCGAATTATAAATATAGATACATAATATCACATATCGTGTTAAAAATCTATATACTTTTTATAAAAATTTTATAGATTCAACGCTTTATTTCCGATTTTCATTGACTTTTAAACGTTCTCATAGTACGATATTTTCATAACGTTTCGGAGGCGGTATTAATGAAGAAAAGAAGAATACTTAACATGGCTTTTTCGCTCGCTCTTGCCATTGCCGTTGCGGCGGCTCCGTCGGCAGGCTGCGGCATTGAGCTGGGCAAAGCAACGGAGATAAGCTCCGTAGGCAGTGTCGAAATGATTGAAAAAACGGAACCGACAAGCACCGAAAAGAGAACCTCCGAGGCACCGAAATCCGTTGAGATCAATCCCGAAAGCCTTGAAAAGTTTGAAAATGAAAGCGACATATTTTACGAACCGAAAGAGGAAAGCATATCAACCTTAGAGGATTCGACAGCTTATATAAACGACTCGGTAACGGTTTTCTTCAGCGACGGCGCAACCGATGCGGACAAAGAAAAAATTGTTAGCAACCTTGGCGGAGAAATCGTCGGCAGAGTTGATTTTATGAACGAGCTTGAAATAAAAATTCCCCGCTCGGATTTCTATGAAATTAATTCTCTCTGCGACGAGCTGATGGAGGACGATTGCGTGGATTTTGCAAGCTGTTCCTTTGCCGAAGAGATCCAACCCGATTACGTCCCCGAAGATCCATGGAATTTTACCTACTGGGAGGACGATGCGCTTGACAGAGCTTTCCCGTTTTCCAACTGGTGGATCAAGGCAACGGATATCGACAAGGCATGGGATTACGACGAATATTTCAGCGATCTCAAGATCGGAATTGTCGACAGCGGATTTGATCCGGAACACGAGGACCTCCGAGGCAGAATAGAATTCCCGGATAATTATTTCAAAAAGAACAACGCTCCGTCCTATCACGGCAACCACGTTGCGGGAATAATCGGCGCCACACAGGACAACGGCAAGGGCATTTCGGGGATTGTACGTGATGCCGATATGGTCTGCGTCGACTGGGATGCGAACAAGGAGCAGGGTCAGACATGGAACAGCGAAGCAAGAATTATGACGGGCTTTGTCAACGCCGTAAGGGCGGGTGCAAAGGTAGTCAACTTTTCCCTCGGTAGTTCGGGTTCCCTGAAAAAAGGCTTTGACCGATCAAAAATTGTCAAGGACGCCGAGGCAAGATTTAATTCATACTACATTGCAAAAATGCTCCAAAGAGGCTATGATTTTATCTGCTGTCAGTCCGCCGGAAACGGCGTTGTCCGTGACAACATCACCTATGCCCTTGACGCAAGCAACAACGGCAGATTCTGCCCGATAACGGTTGAAAATGCGACAAAAACCGTGATCGGAGTCTCTCCCCGGGACATTGCCGACAGAATAATTATAGTTGCTGCCGCAGAATTCAACGGCTTTAATACATATGAACAATCCCCGTTTTCAAACGGCGGAAGTCAGGTTTCAATCTGCGCTCCGGGCTCAAAAATTTTCAGCACATATTACAGCGGTGACGGCAATGAATACAATGATCGCTCCTATGCGTATCTCAACGGAACATCTATGGCGGCGCCGATTGTGACGGGAATTGCCACCCTCGTCTGGAGCATTAACCCGAGCTTTACCGGCGCACAGGTCAAGCGTTTTGTCTGCGCTCCCGAAAACACAAAGTATGAGGTTGCCGACAGCTCCTCCGAATATCATCTGCCGACCGGCACCATGAGAATGGTAAACGCTCAGCTCGCCGTTGAGGCGGCACTTCGTGAGATTGAGGATTACGGAACGCTCACAGGTCACCTTGAATGGGCAAGGATCACGCCGAACAGCTTCATTGATTTTACTCTTACAAGTCATGACCGCGGCACGGTTTACAGGCTACTGACCGATTCCGACGGCAATTTTACAGCCAAACTCCCCGCCGGCGAATACACTCTTAACCTTGCCGGAAGAAAGAAAAAAGTGGTTGTCACATCATGCGAGAGCAGCGATATCGGCACTCTCCGTTCACATACCGCTACCGTCGATTTTGATGCCGTAGGTGTGAAAATGAAGGACGGTGTCCGTGACATTCTTTCAAAATTGCAGCTTTACTGACACCTCAGCGGTCTGTCACTTTGATAACAGACCGCTGATTTTTATATTGAAATATGTTTTTGAATATGCTATTATTATTTGAACGTTAAAATCATGGAGGTATATTATGTTCCGCAAAATTCTTGCTTCTGTAATCTCTCTCACCCTCGGTGTTCTCCCCTTTATGCCGCCGCTTCGTATAGGCGCCGCCGACGGGAATGAAATATTTGTTGCTCCCGACGGGAACGACCTTGCGGACGGAACAATCGGTTCACCGCTTGCCACCATCTTCGCTGCAAAGGAAAAGGCAAAATCCCTCAGCGGAAATGTCACTGTTTATTTCAGGGGCGGTAGCTATACAATCGACAGCACCGTACAATTTGACGGCAGTGATAAATCCGACGTAGTCTACAAGGCATATAAGGATGAGAAAGTGACATTTACTTCGGGAACCCCCTACACAGGCTTTGAAGAGTGCACCGTCAACGGAGTTCGTGCGTTTAAAAAAGATATCGGCAAGAGTGCGGATTTCAATATCCTTTTCAACGAAAAGACAACGCTTTCAAGAACACGTTATCCCGAAAGCGGCTATCTTTATGTCAGTGAGGCTTCCGACAGCGATATTCAAGAAGGCGATGACATAACAGATCCTTACCACGCAGGATTTAACGGGATGTATGCTGACAGGGAGAAGTTCTCCGATTTTAAGAATCTGACGGATATAACAATCAAGCTCCTGCATTTCTGGAAAGACGAAACCGTCAACATTTCATCATATGATAAAAAAACCGGTCACGTTTCTTTCAGTAAAACCACAAGTATGAGAGTCAAGAAAAACGACCGTTTCTTCCTCCAAAATGTTTTCGAAATGCTTTGCAAGCCCGGCCAGTGGTATCTCGACAAGAGCGATGGCACGCTTTATGTTATTCCCGAGAGCGGCGACACTCCCGAAAACTATACCGTATGGGGCTCGACAACGGAAACAATGATCGCAGTTGACGGGACTGACGGAATTTCATTTGAAAACATTCTTTTCCGTGCAAACGGATTCTATTACAACACCGAACGTGAGCACAGTCAGGCGGCATACAATGCAAAATCCTGCATTACATACCGCAACGCCAAAAATTTTCACATAAAAAATTGCGAGTTCAGAGACATTGCCGCTTGCTCGGTTTTCCTCGGCAAGGCTGTTCGGAACGCTTCGATTGATAGCTGCCTGTTCAATAATATCGGTGCTCAGGCGGTCTATATTCACGGTGAAAACATTGACGCCAACGATCCCAATGTCACAAAGAGCATCACAGTCACAAACAACCTGATCTCGGAATACGGCAGAACCTATTTCAATGCCGTTGCAATTCTCGTTATTCACGCAAATTCGGTTGACATAGCCCACAATGAAATCCACGACGGTTATTATACAGCTGTTTCTGTCGGCTGGGTCTGGGGTTATGACTACAATGTCAGCCGCAACAATAAGGTTTGTAACAACCTGATTTACAACATCGGTCAGGGCTGGCTCTCCGACATGGGCGGAATTTATATGCTCGTCAATCAGCCCGGCACTGTCATTTCCGGCAACGTCATCCACAATGTAAGTGCCGATCCCGAAGAGGGCGGCTACGGCGGATGGGGAATCTACCTCGACGAGGGCTCGTCGTATATGCTCGTCGAAAAGAATCTTGTCTACGCCTGCGGAAGCGATTCGTATCATCTTCATTACGGCTCGTATAACACAGTCAGAAACAATATTTTTGCCCTCAGCGGTGAGTCACAGGTTCGTGTCGTAACAGCAGCCGACCGCTGTACTCCGTCAGACGGCGGACGAAAAACCGCAGACCTTTACAACAACATTATCCTGACCGACAAAAAAGTTCGAGCGCTGTCCTACCTGCGCAGCACTGCCACGCTTGACGAAAAAAACAATACCTATTGGGATCTTTCGGCAGGCAAAGAACTCTATGCAAGCGAAGGCGACAATGCAAAACAATCGATGAGTATGAATACGGCAATCCGAAAGGACTATGTTCACTCGCCGATAATCGCCGACCCGATGTTCCGTGACGCCGCAAATTACAACTTTGAATTAAGTCCCGATTCACCTGCGATCGCTGCAGGATTTGAGACGTGGGATTACTCGAATGCAGGCACACTTGCGGACTCGACAATCGGACTGTCAACCGAGGGCGGCACAACAGCTTACAATGCGAGCTCCGCTTCCGTTCCGATGACTCCCGCAAAGGAGCCGGGTTGATTCTTTATAAACATTTACAACACAATTTATTTCTTCTTCAAAAATCTTTTTTCCGCCGTTTGCTAAACAATCGGGGCTGTCACTCCAAGCGACAGCCCCTGTTTTTATACTATTTTTGATTTCTTAAATTCACTTACAAAGCACGGAACACCGATCACGACGGACAAGCCCGCAATCTCCAAAGCCAGCTTAGCGGCTAAATCTCTGTCGGAGATTCTGTATACAACCGTATTGTCGTTCTTAATAATTTTCGTCCTGAACAGAAATGATTTAACGCGGTATATATCGCCGTTTTCGGCTTTAAAAGTATACACCGCACGCACATGATTTCCATATGTATCCGTCTGAGTGCTCAAAATTTCACCGTTCGAGTTAATTGTATATATGTAGTCCCCGTCCGACAGTATAATTCTATCATTAACAATTGTGAATTTGTAGCCCCTGCTTGTAGGTATGGAAATCCTTCTTATAAGTTCGGACTTCTCATAGATTTCTATACCTTTGTCACACCCGACATAAACCCGACCGTCGGAATCTGCGGCAATTCCGCTTATCACAATATCGGCTCTTCCCGTTGCAACGGAAAACAGGGAAAACGCCATCAATGCACCAAGCAAGTTGATATAAATGATCAGCAAAATTATAATCCTTTTCTTCATTAATTTTCTTCCAGTTTATAAAAATGTTGGCTGACTTTTTTAAAATTATGCGTTGAAAAATCTCAGCCCATTGAATTTATATTTCGTCGCATTTCCCGACTATTCAACAACAAAATCAAGGCGATTACTGCAATAATTTTTTTCGTTCTGTTTATTATGTAATTTCAATATACCATACGGATACTCGAAAATTAAATATTGTATAAGTCGGATTTTGGGTTAATCGGATTTCCGCTTGCATCATAGCTTATCGTCTGTCATATGCCGTCAGCTTATCAGACCGGTTGCTGTCGCCGTAACAATTCCTTAAAAAAGCAAGCCTTGGTCGATTTCTTCCTTGCCGCCCCTTTAGGGGAGGTGGCTCGAAGAGTCGGTGGGGATAAAGATTGAAGTCTGATAAAATCTTACTCCCTCAGTCAGCCGCGCCGCCAGCTCCCCCGGAGGAGGAGCCCACGCTTGAAGTGAATCTTTTCTGACTTCAATCAACCCCTCAGTCACGGTCAAGCCGTGACAGCTCCCCTGCAAGGGAGCCAAGAAAGTTTCTGCTGACTTTGCGGCACGATTTGGCATCGTGGCATACGAAACCGGTTCGCGGAAATATCTCATTGCAAAACCGCAACAATAAATGCACCAATAACAACAGTCAGCAATACAAGTGATACAATAAGCAATCTTTTTTTAGTTTTGTTTATTTCGGCAAGATCGTCATCGTCTTTTGCTTTTCTTGTAATTAATAGATTAAACAGAACCGAAATCATTAAAAACATACAGCTTAAAAAATATATCATTCTTGCCGGTGGGTTATCTGCTCTTGTATGAGTCGGATTAATCTTACACTCCAAACTTACTAATCCGACAGGTATACCTACCACTGCAAGGATTCCGATAATTATAATAATTCCGAGCATATTCGGCACATCAGGATGCCCTCCCGTCGCAGCCTTTCCCGAATAGTGTTCCAAATTATATAATATCTTTTTCACTTGAGCAACACTGTATAATTTGCCGTCAACCATCAGCGCACTTTCATTCTTACTGTTAATAACAAAATAATTCCTTGTGTTATCAAAACTTTTCGGCAACTTAAATGGCACTGGGATTCCTCCTGCCGATATCAAAACACTAATATTATTGCCATCACGTCCGTTCTTTCTCATCTGCCGTCCCTCGAAAGAACCGAACTTGTCAATTTCCGCATAATATACTTTTGTCCGTTGCGGCATAATAATTTTATAAAAATTTTTAGAAATATGACTTATAAAAGTATCAAAGTATGTTATTTCAACATATTGATCGTAAAACTCAAATTTAGACATAAAAACAATTCTTAATGAGTTTATACTGATAAAATATGTAAGCGCTGCCGAAATGATTGCACACGCAATCCACGTTGTACTTGCTTCTTTGGTGATAACGGAAATTATACTGTAAATAAGAGCGATCGGAAAGATCACACCTGCTATTAGCAATATAATACTTCCTGAATCAAAGGGTCTGATAACATCTTTTTTCATAATTGTCAACCTCCACCAACGGTTTGATTAATTGTATAAAGGAGAAAGCCCAAAAATTTTGTAATGCCTTCTGGTAAATTCGTATGAATTGAGGATGAAAAGACACTTTCGGCATATTTATAAAAATCATATCTTCTATTTCTAAAAGAACCAGAAGTAGATATTTTATTCAGATAGCGTTGACTTTCAGATGAAGCACATTTATAAGTTGAAATTGGAAGATAATCAAAAGCAACATCTAAAAGCATACCTTTTGTCGCCTCTAAAAGTGCCTCTACCATCACTTCATCCATCTTTTTTTGAGAATTACTAAATTGCATCTCTAACAAATTAGTTACCAGAGATGAAACTCCTCCGCTTATTGCTCCTGAAAATTCAGGATAGTATAATGACATCCAACCACCCAACGCACCTCCAACAAAAGCGCCAATATATGATTCCGTAGATTCAAATGATCCGCTTGCAAGATCTACCGCGGCTTTTGTTAGCACACTCACGCCGCCCCCCACAAGTGCCGCTGCCGCATCATCCCAACCAGTATAACAACCAGTTTGATCATCATATCTTATTGGATTATTGAAGCAATATGAATAAACATTGTTAAATTTGTTATTATTTGTGGCTACAACCGTATCGCCATTAATAAACCTCTTAACCGCCGGGTCATAGTACCTGCTCTTGAGGTAATACAATCCCGTTTCGGAATCGTAGTAATAGCCACGGTAACGGATGGGGTTGA